>ERZ791834.752-NODE-752-length-19442-cov-29.4779_pt1 | contig 19442 bp, 23 predicted proteins | sample MGYA00510293_ERZ791834 | MGnify/ENA primary metagenome ERZ791834 (study PRJEB30046, sample SAMN00715253) | human gut metagenome | study: EMG produced TPA metagenomics assembly of the A metagenome-wide association study of gut microbiota in type 2...
ATGGCAGAAAGAAAAATATCCGAGAAATCCTTGGAAAATCTCAAACGATTTAACCAAGAAAACAATGCGATTACACGAGAATCCATCGAAATCTCTCTCCTGCAACTATTGGAGAAAAAAGATCTGAAAAAGATCACCATCTCTGAGCTGGTTCAGCGTGCTGGGGTCTCTCGCGCGGCCTTTTACCGCAATTATGGATCAAAAGAAGAGATTCTTGAGTCTATCTTTCAATCTAGTATCGCAAAAATTACCAAGTCTTTAGATGGCTACAACCTCAAGACAGATCTCTACCAAGTCTGGGTCTATCTTTTTAAGGAAGTTAAGAAAGAAGCTAAGATTATCAGCCTGGCCATTGATTACAATTTTGAACGGCTCTTGACCAAGGCAGTCTATGACTTTTTAGAAAAACGAAATGGCAGCTCCTCGAATGGCGCTGGCAGCTACCTCAATTCCTTCTGGAGCTCAGCCATTGTCTCTGTCATCTCCAAATGGATCAAGGATGGCATGAAGATTCCCGCTGAGAAAATCGCGACCCTAGGCCTTCCTCTCTTCCCACAAAAGAAGAAGTAAGAACCACCGATAGGTGGTTTTAAAGTAAACTGCCCCTCTCCATAACTAGCCCAAATGAATAGATAGAACTATACATAGATTATTCAAAGGACAAGAACGATGATGGAAGAACGAATTCTTGCTGCTAAGCAGTATGTGAAAACCTTATTTGCTGATCGAGCGGATGGCCATGATGTAGAGCATACCCTCCGCGTCTATACTAATGCTATGAGAATCGCACAAGCAGAAGGGCCATGTGATCTGGAGATAGTGGGCCTGTCAGCTCTTCTTCACGATGCTGATGATGATAAATTGTTTCATACAGAGAATAATGCGAATGCTCGCATGTTTCTAGAAGAGCTGGGTACCTCTAAAAAGCAAATCGACCAGATTTGTCGGGTTATCAATGCTGTTTCTTTCAGCAAAAATCGTGGGAAACATCCAGAAACCTTAGAAGGCAAGATTGTCCAGGATGCAGACCGCCTGGATGCGATAGGAGCTGTAGGAATTGCGCGAACTTTTTCCTATGGTGGCCACAAAGGGAGGTCCCTCACTGATACCGTCCAACATTTCCATGACAAGTTGCTTCTCTTGAAAGATGAAATGAACACGGAGACTGCTAAGCAAATAGCAGAAAGTCGCCATCAGTTTTTAATCACCTTTCTAAAAGAACTAGAGAAGGAACTCTAACAAAAGAGGCTGGGACAAAAGTCCTAGCCTCTTAATTGTTTTTGGATTGTCGAGCAAGACGCAGTGGTTGAGTGGGCTCTACTACGCTGATTTCATCAGCTTTTACAGCCCTACTCAACTGTGCGGAGGTGGGACGACGAAATCGAATTCTAACGAATTACCGATTTCTGTCCCACTCTCTTTCTTTATTCTTGGATCATGGCTAGGAGATCCTCTCCTGTAGTGGTTGGAAGGATCCGAACTCGTTTGAGGGAATAGAGGCCATCAGCGGAGCTGGCGATTCCATTTTTAGTGGTGAGGCCTAGTTTGTAGTCAGCTTTCTTGGCTTGGTCGATCGTGACCTGGCTGTAGCGACCGGATGGGTAGACGATAACGCTGGTATTTTGATCCAGCACCTTATCTAGCAGGCGTTTAGAAGCAACTAGCTCATTCTTTTGGGTCTCAAGACTGGAATTGGCTAGGTCTGGATGATTGACCGTATGGCTTTCAAAGGTCAAGCCAGCACTTTTCATCTCTTTGATTTGGTCAAAGGTCAGGACATTTTCTTTTTCCTTTTGGGTAAAGTCCGTGATGATATTATTGGTGGCGGTCATCTTGTACTTCTTAAGAAGCGGATAGACGATAGTATAGAAATCTTCGACGCCATCATCAAAGGTCAGCCAGACAAATTTCTTTCCTTTGGGTACTTCGTTCTTGACGAGGATGCGATAGGCTTCCCCAGGTGTCAGGGTGTAGTAACCCGCTTTTTTTAGGGCCTTTAGTTGGCTTTCAAAGGTTTCTGGATCAACGATCAAATTAGCATTGGCAGCTTCAGACTCGGCCATATTGTGCACGGAGTGGTACATGAGGATGGGCAGTTTGACCGGCTTTTTCACCCGAGTCCACTCGATAGAGGAGCTACCTTCTTCGAGAGAACGCGTCATGGCAGTGCCACTGGTATTCCCGTCACTTGGCTGAGTGATCCGTTTGATCAGAAGAAAGCTACAAATGAAGATACAGACCAGTAGGAGGGCATTGATTCCAAGTAGTGCTTTGATTTTTTTAGGTACTCTTCGTTTACTCATAGTGTCACCGTTTTCATTATTTTCTTTATTGTACCACAAATTCTATGTTCTTTTCCAGAACTTGCTACAGGCAGATCCTGTCATGAAAATTCAGAATTTTTAAGGCAATTGGCTGTCAAACGCTCAAGTTTTTGTTATAATGGAGCTACTATAGAAAATTCAAGGAGTCAATAGGATGTCTGTTAAGATTGCCTTACTAGGATTTGGTACTGTTGCAAGTGGCGTACCATTTTTATTAAAAGAAAACCATGAAAAAATCACCCAGGCAGCTCAAGATGAAATCGAGATCGCCAAGGTCTTGGTTCGAGATGATGCTGAGAAGGAAAAATTACAAGCTGCTGGTCATGACTACAACTTTGTGACCAATGTCGATGAGATCATTGAAGACAAGGACATTGCCATCGTGGTCGAATTGATGGGTCGTATCGAGCCAGCTAAGACCTTTATCACCCGTGCGCTGGAAGCAGGCAAACATGTGGTTTCTGCTAACAAAGACCTTCTTGCCGTTCATGGAAGCGAGTTGCTAGAGATTGCTAAAAAACACCAAGTGGCTCTTTATTATGAAGCTGCCGTAGCTGGTGGGATCCCAATCCTTCGAACTTTGGTGAATTCTTTGGCCTCAGACAAGGTGACCAAGGTTCTTGGTGTGGTCAATGGAACCTCTAACTTCATGATGACCAAAATGGTCGAAGAAGGCTGGACTTATGAGGATGCTTTAGCAGAAGCGCAACGTCTTGGTTACGCTGAAAGTGATCCAACCAACGACGTTGAAGGAATCGATGCTGCTTACAAGATGGTGATCTTGAGCCAGTTCGCTTTTGGGATGAATATCCAATTTGACCAAGTAGGTCACAAAGGAATTAGCCAGATCACTCCTCAAGATGTATCGGTTGCTCAAAGCCTTGGATATGTCATTAAGCTGGTCGGATCTATCGTTGAAACAGAGTCAGGGATCGCAGCAGAAGTGACACCAACCTTCCTTCCAAAACAACATCCACTCGCAGGAGTGAATGATGTCATGAATGCGGTCTATGTGGAATCCATCGGTATTGGTGAGTCTATGTACTACGGACCAGGTGCTGGTCAAAAACCAACTGCGACAAGTGTCGTAGCCGACCTCGTCCGCATTGTCCGTCGTCTAAAAGAAGGAACGATCGGTAAAGCCTTCAATGAATACAGTCGCCCTCTTCAATTGGCTAAGCCAGAAGACGTGAAGAACAATTATTACTTCTCAATCAAAGCACCAGATGCGACTGGTCAAATCTTGCGTCTTGCGGAAATCTTTAATGCAGAAGGAGCATCCTTCAAGCAAATCCTTCAAGAAGACTCAGATGGTCACTATGCAAGTGTTGTCATCATTACTCACCAAGTTAACCAAACTCAATTCAAGAACTTGGTTGAAAAATTGGATTCAGAGGCGAATTTCGAACTCTTGAATACCTTTAAAGTCTTGGGAGAATAAGCATGAAAATTATTGTTCCAGCAACCAGTGCCAATGTAGGGCCAGGATTTGATTCTGTTGGGATTGCCGTGACTCGCTATTTGACCATTGAAGTCCTTGAACCAGCAGATGCTTGGTTTATTGAGCATGATCTTGGAGCAGGGATTCCGACAGATGAGAAAAACCTTTTGCTCTCAACAGCTCTTTCTATCTCAACTGATATGCAACCCCATCGGATCAAGATGACTAGTGAAGTGCCTTTGGCGCGTGGTCTTGGATCTTCTAGCTCGGTCATTGTCGCAGGGATTGAATTGGCCAACCAATTAGCCAACCTCCAGCTATCAGACGCTGAGAAATTACGCATCGCGACCGAGATCGAAGGTCATCCGGATAATGTAGCTCCAGCTATCTTTGGGAATATGGTCATTGCGAGCTACATCGGTGAAGATGTCCAATATGTCACGGCTGACTTCCCAAGCTGTGACCTTGTGGCCTTTGTACCGAGCTACCAATTGAAGACCAGTGATAGTCGGAATGTCCTACCGAAAGAATGGTCTTATAAGGAAGCTGTTGCAGCCAGTAGCGTAGCCAATGTCGCTATCGCAGCTCTCCTCAAGGGAGATTTGCTGACGGCTGGTCGCTCCATCGAGTCAGATCATTTCCACGAGCGCTACCGTCAATCTCTTGTCAAAGAGTTCCCTCAGGTCAAAGAAGTCGCACATGCGCATGGGGCTTATGCTACCTATCTGTCAGGAGCAGGCCCAACGATCATGAACCTCTTAGCGCCAGAGCATACAGCAGCCTTTGTCGCAGCTCTCGAAGAACTCAGGCTAGATGGTCAGATTTTCCAACTTAAAATCGACACATTTGGCGTTCGTGTTGAGAAATAAACCTCAATGTAACACAAATGAAAGAAGGATGTATACGAATGTATATGTCCTTTTTGCTTCTCCTATGGTAGAATGGGAATTGTATGGGGAAAAGCTCAAGCTTTCCCGAAAGTTTAGGGGGAAACATGAAACCAGAATATTTATATAGTATTGCTACCGATCTTGGTCTACAATTTGATGGCGAAGCCCGTGTGATGTATGGAGAGCGTGAGGGCTTCTTGTTAGTCATTGAAGGCGCTCAAACCAAGAATGTATTTACCATTTCACTCAGTGTGAAACAAGGTTCCGAAGGAGACTTGATCGAAGATAGTGAAATTCTTTGGAATGAATTAAAAGAACAATCAAAAGCCATTAATTCTATCTCTTCTGATGGTTACTTGACCTCGATCGTTGTCAAAGGTGGAATGACCAAAGGGAAGGCTGTCGAAACCTTATGGACAGCTATCCAAGATATTGTTGATTTCTTGCTCAACCACCAATTTGTGCAAGTGAATGCGGAAACGGGTGAGGAAGGACCAATCGGTCTGTATCAAATTGGAGATGCGATCTTTTTAATCGACGATGCAACCTTTAGAGCCTACCAAGCCGAAGTGCAAGATACAGTTGAGGCTTATGAAGCGCGGGAAGAGAATTTCCTTTTAGGGATTGTAGGCGCTGTGATCGGTGTGATCATCGGTGGAGCAGTTGCCCTCTTGGTAGCGCGTCTTGGCTATGTATCTGTTTTAGCAGGGGCCGCCCTCGGTTATTGTACTATCAAAGGTTATGAGATCCTTGGTAAGAAATTGACTAAAAAAGGTGTGGTAGTTTCAGCTATTTTGATGGTCTTGACGGTCTTTTTGGTCAACCAATTAGATTATACTTTGGCGCTCATGAGTGAACTGGATTTGCCATTTGATATGTCCTGGACGCTTCTCAATGAAGCGACATTCTCAGGGGACGTCCCAGATAAATTTTACTTGAATCTAGGATTGCTAGCTGTCTTCACTCTTGGTGGTGCTTGGATTTCGGTCAAATCAGCTCTGGATGGACAGAAGAATCGTGCCATCGCTCGTAAAATTGCATAGTGAATGATAAAAGGAAGGCCTGAATATTATAGGTCTTCTTTTGTTTTTTAGGGTCGAAAAATAGTCAAAAATTTGGTATAATAGTTTGTATTTTTATAGAGAGAGAACAGACAGAAAGATGAATGAAAAAATGAATCAAATTCTTGAAGGGATTGATATCCGTTTTCAAGAACCTTTAAAATATTATACCTTCACAAAGGTAGGTGGGAATGCTGAATTTTTAGCCTTTCCTCGCAACCAATATGAATTAAAACGCATCGTTCAATTTGCCAACCAAGAGCAAATCCCATGGATGGTCCTGGGCAATGCGTCCAATATCATTGTCCGCGATGGGGGCATTCCGGGATTTGTCATTATGTTTGATCGCTTGCGTGACATCAGTGTGGATGGTTATGTGATCGAAGCAGAGGCAGGAGCTAAACTCATCGACACCACTCATGTGGCCTTGCACCATAGTTTGAAAGGCTTCGAGTTTGCTAGTGGCATTCCAGGCAGTGTCGGTGGTGCTGTCTTTATGAATGCGGGAGCCTATGGGGGAGAGATCGCTCATGTCCTAGTATCCTGTAAGGTCTTGACCAAAGACGGAGAGATCGAAACTCTGTCAGCGAGTGAACTAGCTTTTGGCTACCGTCATTCTAAGATTCAAGAGACAGGCGCAGTCGTCATTTCTGCCAAATTTGCTTTGTCTCCTGGCAATCACGAGGCGATCAAGCAGGAGATGGATCGGTTGACCCATCTTCGTCAGTTGAAACAACCCCTTGAATACCCTTCTTGTGGATCTGTCTTTAAGCGTCCTGTCGGTCATTTTGCAGGTCAATTGATCAGCGAAGCAGGTCTAAAAGGCTATCGAATCGGTGGTGTGGAAGTTTCTGAAAAGCATGCCGGCTTTATGGTCAATGTCGACAATGGAACGGCTAAGGACTACGAAGACCTGATCGCCCATGTCATTGAGGCAGTAGAAGCTCACTCAGGCGTCCGTTTAGAACCAGAAGTTCGCATTATCGGACAAGCCTAAGAACTTTAGTATTGAAGAACAATTGATTGTGAACCATCGATAGCATCAGTCGGAGAGGGGGTGAGTGCCTATCGATACCGTAAATAGGTGGGGCAGTCTAGTAAGTCCCCGAGAGGTATTGGTGGTCTGACAGGTCTTCCTGTCAGCCGCTGCATTTTCGTATGAAAAGCAGTTTGCTAATCGCAGTAAAGAAGGAATTTATGTGAATTGAAAAAACCAATTATTGAGTTTAAAAATGTTTCAAAGGTCTTTGAAGATAGCGGAACCGTTGTCCTAAAGGATATCAATTTTGAATTGGAAGAAGGGAAGTTCTATACCCTGCTTGGTGCATCTGGATCAGGAAAATCGACCATCCTTAATATCATTGCAGGTCTTTTGGATGCGACGACTGGAGATGTCTATCTTGATGGGGAACGGATCAATGATGTCCCTACCAACAAACGGGACGTCCACACCGTCTTTCAGTCCTATGCCCTGTTTCCACATATGACGGTCTTTGAAAATGTGGCTTTTCCCCTTCGTTTGAAAAAGGTGGACAAGGCTGAGATTGAACGTCGGGTTTCAGAAGTCTTGAAAATGGTCCAGTTAGCTGGATTTGAAAAACGTTCGATCCAAAAATTATCTGGTGGTCAACGCCAACGGGTAGCTATTGCACGGGCTATTATCAATGAACCACGAGTGGTCCTTTTAGATGAGCCCTTGTCTGCACTTGACTTGAAACTTCGGACAGACATGCAGTATGAGTTGCGGGAATTGCAACAACGTTTGGGGATTACCTTTGTTTTTGTTACCCACGACCAAGAAGAAGCCCTTGCCATGAGTGACTGGATCTTTGTCATGAATGAAGGAGAGATCGTCCAATCTGGTACACCAGTAGATATCTATGATGAACCGATCAACCACTTTGTAGCTACCTTTATCGGGGAGTCCAACATTCTAGATGGGCGTATGATCGAGGACTACTTGGTGGAGTTTAATGGCAAACGCTTTGAAGCGGTCGATGGGGGAATGCGTCCAAATGAACCAGTTGAAGTCGTCATTCGTCCTGAAGACTTGCAAATCACTCTTCCTGAAGAAGGCAAGCTCCAAGTGAAGGTGGACACCCAGCTCTTCCGTGGTGTGCATTACGAGATCATCGCTTATGATGATTTGGGAAATGAGTGGATGATTCACTCCACTCGGAAGGCTATCGTGGGAGAAGTCATTGGGCTAGACTTTGAACCAGAAGATATCCACGTTATGCGTCTCAACGAAACCGAAGAAGAATTCGATGCGCGGATCGAAGAGTACGTTGAAGTGGAAGAGCAAGAAGCTGGTTTGATTAATGCCATTGAGGAGGAAAGAGATGAAGAAAACAACCTCTAATCTATTTATCCTCCCCTATTTCTTGTGGATTTTTCTCTTTGTCCTAGCTCCCGTAGTCATGATCATCTTTCAATCGTTTTTCAACGTTGAAGGGCAGTTTTCACTTGAAAACTACAAAGAGTTCTTTACTTCACAAAATTTGACCTATTTAAAGATGAGCTTTAATTCGGTCCTTTATGCTGGAATTGTCACCCTGGTGACGCTCTTGATCTCCTACCCGACTGCTTACTTTTTGACGCTGCTCAAACACCGGCAGTTGTGGTTGATGTTGATCGTCTTGCCAACCTGGGTCAATCTCTTGCTCAAGGCCTATGCCTTTATCGGAATCTTTGGGCAAAACGGATCCATCAATAGCTTTTTAAGCTTTCTCGGAGTCGCTCCCCAGCAAATCCTCTTTACCGATTTCTCCTTTATCTTTGTAGCCAGCTACATCGAGTTGCCATTTATGATTTTGCCGATCTTTAATGTCTTAGATGACTTAGATCCAAACTTGATTAATGCCAGCTATGATTTGGGAGCCAATCGTTGGGATACCTTCCGTCATGTGGTCTTCCCCTTGTCTATGAATGGAGTCCGCTCAGGTGTGCAGTCTGTCTTTATTCCTAGTCTTAGTCTCTTCATGTTGACACGGATGATCGGTGGAAACCGCGTCATTACCTTAGGGACAGCGATTGAACAGCACTTCCTGACAACACAAAACTGGGGAATGGGTTCTACCATCGGAGTTGTTCTGATCCTTGCCATGCTCTTTACCATGTGGGCAACTAGAGAAAGGAGAGAACGATGAAAAAAGTATCTCATTTCTATCTAGGCTTCGTCTTTCTGATCCTCTATCTTCCCATCTTTTATTTGATCTTTTATGCCTTCAATAAAGGGGGAGATATGAATGCCTTCACGGGCTTCACGCTTGAGCATTTCAATGAATTGTTCGCAGATAGTCGCCTGATGCTGATCTTATCAGAGACCTTCCTCTTGGCCTTCTTGTCAGCCTTGATTGCGACGGTCATCGGAACTTTTGGTGCCATTTATATCTATCAATCCAAGAAAAAGTTAGAAGGACCATTGCTCTCCATCAACAATATTCTCATGGTAGCGCCCGACGTTATGATCGGGGCCAGCTTCTTGATTCTCTTTACGACGGTTAAGTACCAACTAGGTTTCCTATCTGTTCTGGCTAGCCACGTCGCCTTCTCGATTCCCATTGTGGTCTTGATGGTCTTGCCACGACTCAAGGAAATGAACCGGGATATGGTCAATGCTGCCTATGACTTGGGAGCTACCCAAGTACAAATGCTCAAAGAGATCATGTTGCCGTATCTGACACCAGCCATTATTGCTGGCTACTTTATGGCCTTTACCTATTCGCTTGATGACTTTGCCGTGACCTTCTTTGTAACCGGAAATGGCTTTACAACCTTGTCCGTAGAGATCTACTCACGTGCGCGTCAAGGGATTTCCCTTAGTATCAATGCCTTGTCCGCCCTTGTCTTTCTCTTTAGTGTGCTCTTGGTCATCGGTTATTACTTTATCACCCGTGAAAAGGAGGAAGCAGCATGAAAAAACTTTATTCATTCCTAACTGGGATTGTCCTTGTCATTCTGGTCCTCTGGGGAATTAGTCACCAGATCGAAGCGAGCATGAATACCAAGAATAGTGACAAGTTGGTTATCTACAACTGGGGAGATTATATCGATCCAGACTTGCTCAAGGAATTTACCAAAGAAACAGGGATTCAGGTACAATATGATACTTTTGATTCCAACGAAGCCATGTATACTAAGATCAAGCAAGGGGGAACCACCTACGATATTGCGATTCCTAGTGAATACATGATTGCTAAGATGATGGATGAGCATCTGGTTGAAAAGTTAGACCAATCCAAGATCAAAGGGATGGAAAATATCGATCCAAAACTCTTGAACCAATCGTTTGATCCGGGCAACCAATATTCAGTCCCTTACTTCTGGGGTACCTTGGGGATTATCTACAATACCAAGATGGTCAAAAATGCTCCTGAACATTGGTCAGATCTCTGGCGTGAAGAGTACAGAAATGACATCATGATGTACGATGGTGCGCGTGAGGTCATGGGAATTGGTCTCAATACCTTGGGCTATAGCCTCAATGAAAAGGATCCAAAGAAATTGCAAGAGGCAGTAGATAAACTCTACACCTTGACACCAAACATCAAAGCTTTGGTGGCCGATGAGATGAAAGGCTATATGATCCAAAACAATGCGGCTATTGGGGTTACTTTCTCAGGAGAGGCTAGCCAAATGCTCGAAGCCAATAAGGATCTTCGCTATGTCGTCCCAACTGAAGCCAGCAACCTTTGGTTTGATAACATTGTCATTCCAAAAACAGTGAAAAATAAAGAAGCAGCATATGCCTTTATTAACTTCATGCTTCGTCCTAAAAATGCTTTGAAAAATGCTCTTTATGTCGGCTACTCAACGCCAAATAAAAAAGCCAAAGCCATGTTGCCAAAAGAAATCCAAGATGACCAATCCTTCTATCCAAGCGATGAAACACTGGACCATTTGGAAGTCTATCAACAATTAGGCAAGAAGTTGCTTGGAGTCTATAACGATCTTTACCTTCAGGTCAAGATGTATCGAAAATAACAAAAAGGAACCTTCGGGTTCCTTTTTGATTACCTTATAAAAGCTCTAACTAGTGAGTTAGATTGAGATTCAAATGAAAGATGCTATAATAGTAAGGAAAGTGACTGGCCCATTCAGTCATGAATGGAACGATTGGAGTAGAAGAGATGAAGAGACAAATGGAATTATTTTTGATTATTCTGTTACCGATCCTAGGACTGGTTTTTCTTGGAGGAAAGATCATGCACCTAACCAAAAGACCCGAACAGAAGGTAACGGCCTCCTCTTCAAAGAAAGTCGTACAAAAATCAGAAGAAGAAATAAAAAAAGAACAAATCGCTTTTCTCAAGGAACACGAGCAAGAAATCATCGATTTTGTGAAAGCCCAAAATCCGAAAGCCGAATCCGTTCAGATTGATTGGAGTGATGTGAGATGGAGTGACGGAGGATTCTTGTTTCCTGATTATTCTATTGAAGTTTATGGAACAGTAAATCATATTGAAAATTCTGGATGGAGCGCCTCTATGCCGATAAATGATGACGATTCAATTGATTTGAAAAAAATTTCCATATTTAACCATATAACCATCGGTGAAGAAATATTGGAGTAGTAGTTTTTTTGAACTATGTTGAAATTTAAGGATAAATTATGAAGAAACATACTAAAATTATTTTGCTAACAGTAACATCAATAGTTGCTTTATTTAGTATCGAAGGATGCACTATAAAATCAAAAGAGCAAACAAAACAAGCCTCAATTGCAACTTCTTCGACAACCAAGGAAGATAAAGAAGCGACAAAGCAAAATCAAATCACCTATTTGAAAGAACATGAGCAAGAAATGACAGCCTATGTGAAAGCTCATAATGCCAACATTCATCAGGTGTCTTATGACTGGGACAGTATTAAAACAGTTGTAGGAGGTAATGGAACACCTCAGGGAGGTGACGAAATACTATTAGTTTATGGTTATGCCAATGGTAGTGATCTAACAAATTTTAGCCTGAATTTTACGTTAGACGAAAATAAGATTCCTCGGATAGATTCAATTGGTTCTGATAGTTTATATCGAGTAGAAAAGAATTGATTTATCCGTTAGACAATTAGAGATGCAATAGAAGAATAACCTTTGAACGAAAAAATTATGAGAAAACAAATAAATAATCTGATGATCGCACTTGCTTTCATTTCAACACTTGGATGTCTAGTAGGATGTGTGAAGCAAGAACGTGAAAAGAGCAGACAAGAGAAAATTGTCGCATCCTCATCAATTAAAGAAGGCAAAGAAGCCATTAAACAAAAACAGCTCGCTTATCTGAAAGAACACGAGCAAGAAATCGTCGATTTTGTGAAGGTTCAAAATCCAAAAGTTGAATCCGTCCAGATTGATTGGAACAGTATGCAAATTGAAGAGTCTGGAAATGGAACGCCTCAGGGTGGTGGATACAATTTATCTATTTCTGGTCAGATTAATCAATTAGCAAACACAAAATTTTCAGTTGATTTTTACCTAGATGATCAAAATAGCCTGCCAACTATTAAAAAAATGGGGATGCTTAATGATATTTATATCGAGGAAAATGGTGGTTGGAAAATTTTTTCCTGAGTAAATAGAAGTATTAGTGTTAGGAGGAAAATGAAAAGAAAAATGAAATTTATTCTTAAGTTAATAGCTTTAATGCTTATTTTCACAAGAATTGGAGGTTGTAGTGTAAATCAAAAAGCCCATACGAAACAAGTACAAACTACCACCTCTTCCTCCACCAAAGAAAATGCAGAAACTGTCACACAAAAGCAAGTAAACTTTTTAAAAAAACACGAGTCCGAAATTACGAACTACATAAAGTCGAATGATCCAAAAGTTGTTCGGGTCAAGTATAACTGGGATAGCGTGAAAGTAGGAGATAGTGGTGCTTTTACGGAATCTGGATTTGACATCCGTTTAAAGGTCTATGGGGCAAATGATAAGGAACTCAATGGCTATTCATTCTTTATTGTCCCAAAACCAAATGTTGAGAATCCAATTTCAATTGATTCAATCTCTGGTTCAAATTTTCCTTAATATAATCAACAGATCATTCTACCTATTAAGAGGAAAGAATTTCAAGAATACTTGAGCTACGAGTTCATAATAGAATCAGAAATAACAGGTGGAAATTTTAGAGAATAAAACTGTACAGAATGATAGGGGGACTTATGAAAAGTCGAAAAATTATGATGATGGTTGCTTCAATTGTAGCGCTCCTAAGTATAGGAGGGTGTACCGTGAAACAGAAAGAAGATACGAAGCAAGAGAAAACGAATCTTTCTTCATCTACGAAAGACCTGAAGGAAGAGAAGGAAGCTATAAAGAAAGAACAACTGGACTATCTAAAAGAACACGAACAGAAGGTCATTGATTTAGTCAAAGCACAAAATTCAAAAGTTGAATCCGTTCAGATTGATTGGGATCAGACACAATGGAGTGATGGTGGACTGACAACTCCTGAATATTATATGAATGTTTATGGAGGTATAAATAATATTGAAGAATCGAGTTGGGGAGTAGATATCCCAATTAATGAGGACAATACATTAAATTTAGATGAGATGTATATAGGATCCGACATTAGAATAGGGGGGAGATTACTTGAGTAATTGGCATTTGAGAAGTTTTGACAATCTATATGGTTCATTAGCTGAATCAACTTATCGTGATAGGCCCATGAACTTTCCATATAAACAATTGGATCAAATCCAGGAAGATCACTCAACGCTCAAATGGGAGTACGACAACGAGATCGATGCTTTCTATAAACATCAGAAAAAATGGAATCAGAAGCTAAAAAAATCAGTAAGGTTGTCCTTACTGATTTTTTAGTTTGTTCCGGATGATGCTGTATCTGCGCCACTGTCTGTTGCGGTGGAACCTTGATCTTGTGCGGCAGATGAACTGTTTTCTGTAGCGGATGAGCTATCGGTTTCTTTTTGTGAACTAGCATCTGTATTGCTTGAATCGGTTTGCGTATTGGTATTAGCATCTGTATTGGTAGCGCTTGAGTCAGATCCCTTATCGTGGACCACGACGACGCTGGTGCTACTAGATGGTTTATCTTCTGTTTTTTGATTGTCTTTATTAAGCAGGCTTATAATCGTAAAAGAAGTGACGATAATCCCTAAAAGACTGGCAATCGTGGCGACAACTGTTTGAAATAGTGACAGGCCTTGTTTGACTTTTTCACCACGTGAGGGTCTAGAATCTGTAGTATCCTCAGGTTTTTGGTTTTTGTTGCTTCTTGAATATTGTGACATGTTCATTCTCTTTCTATCAAAAATTGTTTTTTAACACTTTCTTATTATAAGTCATTTTCTGAAAAATGTCTAAAAAGAACTGAATTTTATGAAGTGATTTTACTTCATCTCTCTTTATCAAATCCTTGTCCCAAGCGGTTAGAAATGATAAAATAGAAGTTACGTAAAAAGAAAGTGATGGATGCGTAGGACATGATTTATTTTGACAATTCAGCAACGACCAAACCCTATCCAGAGGCCCTTGCGACCTATACAGAAGTGGCCACTCGGATTTGGGGGAACCCTTCTAGTTTGCACAATTTAGGTAGTCAAGCGACTCGTATTTTAGAGGCTTCTAGAAAACAGATTGCAGAGTTAATTGGCAAGAAAGCTGAAGAAATTTACTTCACGTCTGGTGGGACAGAAGGGGACAACTGGATCCTCAAGGGTGTCGCCTTTGAGAAAGCTCCTTATGGCAAGCATATCATTGTCTCTGACATCGAGCATCCCGCTATCAAGGAGTCCGCTGCTTGGTTAAAGACGCAGGGATTCGAAGTGGATTATGCTCCAGTGGATGCGCGTGGCTTTGTCAAAGTGGATGCCTTGGCTAGTCTTCTCCGTCCAGATACGACCTTGGTCTCTGTCATGGCCGTCAACAATGAGATTGGCTCCATCCAGCCCATCCATGAAATTGCGGCTCTCCTTGAGGATCGCCCAACGATTAGTTTCCATGTCGATGCTGTTCAAGCTTTAGCCAAGGTAGCAACAGAAGTTTATCTACCAGAGCGCGTGGACTTTGCGACCTTCTCTAGTCACAAATTCCATGGCCTTCGCGGAGTCGGCTTTGTCTACATCAAAGAAGGCAAAAAGATCACCCCTCTCTTAACCGGAGGTGGTCAAGAAAAAGAAATGCGCTCGACAACTGAGAATGTGGCAGGAATCGCAGCAACAGCAAAAGCCCTACGCTTAGCCATGGAAAACCAAGAAGCTTTTGCCAGCAAGACCCAGCAGATGAAAGAAGTCATCCGCAAAGAATTGGCCAACTATCCAGATGTCACTATCTTTTCTGGTGAGGATCACTTTGCGCCTCACATCTTGACTTTCGGGATCAAAGGAGTTCGTGGAGAAGTAGTGGTCCATGCCTTTGAAGAGTTTGATATTTACATCTCGACAACCAGTGCCTGCTCGTCCAAAGCTGGTAAGCCAGCTGGTACCTTGATTGCTATGGGAGTGGACAAGAGTATTGCCCAGACAGCTGTTCGCTTGAGTCTAGACCTTGAAAATGACATGAGCCAAGTCGAGCAATTCTTGACCAAGTTCAAACTGATTTACGAGCAAACACGAAAAGTACGTTAATTTTAGAAGGAAATCAACATGACCTTAACCTATTCAGAAATTATGATTCGCTATGGAGAGCTTTCTACTAAAGGAAAGAACCGCATGCGTTTCATCAATAAACTTCGCAATAATATCCAAGATGTTTTATCTATCTATCCAGCTGTCAAAGTGACAGCCGACCGCGATCGGGCGCATGCTTATCTGCATGGGACGGATTATGAGCCAGTAGCCGAATCCCTCAAGCAGGTTTTTGGAATCCAAAATTTTTCACCCGTTTACAAGATTGAAAAATCTGTTCCGGCCTTAAAATCGGCAGTGCAAGAGATCATGAAGGGTATTTACAAGGATGGCTTGACCTTTAAAATCTCAAGTAAGCGCAGTGACCATACCTTTGAACTCGATAGTCGCGAGCTCAACCAAACCTTGGGAGGTGCTGTCTTTGAAGCGATTCCAACCATCCAAGCTCAGATGAAAAAACCAGATATCAACTTGCAAGTTGAAATTCGAGAAGAAGCAGCCTATATTTCTTATGAAACCATTAAGGGAGCAGGTGGCCTTCCTGTTGGTACGTCTGGCAAGGGCATGCTCATGCTTTCTGGTGGAATTGACTCTCCAGTAGCTGGTTACCTAGCCTTGAAGCGTGGAGTGGATATCGAGGCAGTCCACTTTGCTAGCCCGCCTTATACCAGCCCAGGTGCCTTGAAAAAAGCCCATGACTTAACACGGAAGTTGACTAAGTTTGGGGGCAATATCCAATTTATCGAGGTGCCCTTCACAGAGATCCAAGAGGAAATCAAGGCAAAAGCACCAGAAGCTTACCTCATGACTTTGACCCGTCGCTTTATGATGCGCATTACAGACCGTATTCGCGAGGTTCGCGGTGGTTTGGTGATTATCAATGGTGAAAGCTTGGGACAAGTGGCTAGCCAAACCTTAGAGAGTATGCATGCCATCAATGCAGTGACCAATACGCCGGTTATCCGTCCGGTGGTGACCATGGACAAATTGGAAATCATCGATATTGCTCAAGCCATTGATACCTTTGAAATTTCTATCCAGCCATTCGAAGATTGTTGTACCATCTTTGCACCAGATCGTCCAAAGACCAATCCGAAACTCAAAAATGCAGAGCAGTATGAGCAACGTATGGATGTGGAAGCTTTGGTTGAGCGTGCGGTAGCAGGTATCATCGTAACAGAGATCACACCAAAAGCAGAAAAAGATGAGGTCGATGACCTGATCGAGGATTTGCTATAGGAGAGACTGGGAGTATCCAGCCTCTTTTTCTAACCAACTTAAAGGAGACAAGATGAAAAAAATTATCGTTTTAATGACAAGTTTGCTTTTGTTGACAGGCTGTGTCAAAGTATCATTTACTGGCCCGAAAAAAGAAGAAAAAACCAGCCAGTCAACCAGCAGTAAAAAAGAACCCCTCACATTTGTCAGAGCCGACCAGTACAAAGACCAGGACAACGAAGTCTTGGAAGCATCTGAGAAATTTATCAAGGAACATCCAACGCTTGGAGAAGCTGGAAAATTATTTGTCTTTTTCCCAGGCTATACCTTTGGAAATGAGGAAAACCGCTTCGCCTTGTTCTTTATTGTGAATCGCACCACCACAACCATCGATCGTGATGGATCCTTTGTTCTGAATTTGGAATATGATGGGGAGCCACTTTTCAAAGATGTTACAGTGGACTATGAAGTGAGCGAATCAGGGGTGTTGAAACCCAATACGGCCGCAGCCATTCCTATCAAAATCACCAAGGAACAAGAAGAAAAAATGAAGAGCATGAACGATTCTTCAAAAGCAAAAATGAGTTTCAAAGACTTCAAATTTAAGGATAAGTAGATGAAGAAGTCGGACTGACAAGCGATCTTAAAATAAAAGATACAAAATAATCCATTTTATAAAAGAAATTCGTTTTCAAAGCGCAAAAATACTTGTCTTTGTCTGATAGAAGTGATATACTAAGAGAGTTGACTATGCACATGCCTGTGCAACCGCTCGAACATCGTCGCTCATTTCCATGAGAGTAAGTGGTTCGTCCCACGATGCTAGGCGAGTCTTCACAAAAATACGGGGAAACCCTAAAAATCATAGGAGGTGCATAATGAGCACATACGCAATTATCAAAACTGGCGGAAAACAAGTTAAAGTTGAAGTTGGTCAAGCAGTTTACGTTGAAAAATTGAACGTTGAAGCTGGTCAAGAAGTTACTTTTAACGAAGTTGTTCTTGTTGGTGGTGAAAACACTGTTGTCGGAACTCCGCTTGTTTCTGGAGCTACTGTTGTTGGAACTGTTGAAAAACAAGGAAAACAAAAGAAAGTTGTTACTTACAAGTACAAACCTAAAAAAGGTAGCCACCGTAAACAAGGTCACCGTCAACCTTACACTAAAGTTGTCATCAACGCTATCAACGCTTAATTTTTAGGAGAACACATGATACAAGCAGTCTTTGAACGAGCCGAAGATGGCGAGCTGAGGAGTGCAGAAATCACTGGGCACGCTGGAAGCGGTGAATACGGCTTTGATGTCGTGTGTGCATCGGTTTCGACTCTAGCCATTAACTTTGTCAACTCTGTTGAGAAATTTGCAGGCTACGAACCGGATCTAGAATTAAACGAAGAAGAAGGTGGCTTCCTGCGGGTAACGATCCCGACAGATATTCCACCTCATCAAAGAGAAATGACGCAACTATTCTTTGAATCATTTTTCTTAGGGATGGCAAACTTATCGGAGAACTCATCGGAGTTCGTCCAAACAAGAGTTATCACAGAAAACTAACATGGAGGAAAACAATTATGTTGAAATTGAATCTTGCTAACTTGCAACTTTTCGCCCACAAAAAAGGTGGAGGTTCTACATCAAACGGACGTGATTCACAAGCAAAACGTCTTGGAGCTAAAGCAGCTGATGGACAAACTGTAACAGGTGGATCTATCCTTTACCGTCAACGCGGTACTCACATCTACCCAGGTGTGAACGTTGGACGTGGTGGAGACGATACTTTGTTCGCAAAAGTTGAAGGCGTAGTACGCTTCGAACGTAAAGGTCGCGATAAAAAACAAGTTTCTGTTTACCCAATCGCAAAATAAAAAGGTTTTCTAAACCTTTTTGTCCCGAGCCTGATCTAAAGGTGAGGAAGCTAGAAATAGCAAAATTAAAGCTTTCTGATTTATCAGAAGGCTTTTTTCTTATATTTATTTAAAAATATCATGTTTACTCTTGTTAATATAATGTTTGAATTTGTGTTTTTTGAAAAAAGTAGTATAATAGAGACAAATATAGTAGGAATGGAAGTAGTACCATGAAAGATAGCAGACATGTTGAAATTCTTCAGGAACTGGATCGAAAAAGTGTGGTATCGGTCAAAGAGCTCAAGGAACTCTTTGGGGTGACAGACATGACCATTCGTCGCGATCTGATCGATCTTGAAAAACAAGGTCTTTTAGTTCGTGTACATGGTGGGGCCCACAAAAAAGTCAAAGATAGTTTATTAGAAGCTTCTCACAGTGAAAAAAATCTGATTAACATTGATGAGAAACGAAGCATTGCCAAAAAATGTGCGGAGTTGATCGAAAATGGGGATACCGTCTTTATTGGCTCTGGTACAACAACAGACTTTATCGGAGATTATTTGGAAGGGAAAGAAATTAGCATCGTCACTAATTCCCTCCCTATTTTTGAGAAGCTCAAGGATTTCCCAAATTATGATCTCATCTTAGTTGGTGGTCGCTACCGGGTAAAGACACAAACTTTTGTCGGTCAATTTGCTAATAAACTCTTGAAAGAAATCAAGGTTTCTAAAGCCTTCATAGGGGTAAATGGAATCGATGGCCATAGTGTCTCCACAGCTAATGAAGAAGAAGGAAATGGCAATGCCATTATTCTGAACAATGCGATAGAGAAATATGTGGTAGCTGATAACAGCAAGTTTGATAGTTATTCCTTCTATAGTTTCTATCGTGTGGAAGATCTGAATGCCATTATTACCGATGATAGTATTCCTAAAAAGATCAAAGACAAATATGGCTTTTATACGAAAATCATTTAAGATCAAGAGGCTGGGACAAAAGTCCTAGCCTCTCGATTATTTTTGGATTGTCGAGCAAGACGCAGTGGTTGAGTGGGCTCTACTACGCTGATTT
>ERZ791834.755-NODE-755-length-19418-cov-5.8931_pt1 | contig 19418 bp, 13 predicted proteins | sample MGYA00510293_ERZ791834 | MGnify/ENA primary metagenome ERZ791834 (study PRJEB30046, sample SAMN00715253) | human gut metagenome | study: EMG produced TPA metagenomics assembly of the A metagenome-wide association study of gut microbiota in type 2...
CTATAGCAATCCTCGTAAATAATGCATTTAAGACAGTTCAGCAGAGTGCGAAAGACAAGGAAGATATCTGCAGGCGTACTGACGCACGGCAAAGATATCTGACGCAGGATTTCATCCTCTGATGGGTTGGATTAAGTTAGAGGATTGCTATAGTAACAGAAGACTTACTTGATCCGTTTAAAAATGCTTCTTCTCTTGCTTCACTTTCCCTTGAAATGCTATAATCCATAAAGAAAGTATTCGCAAACTCCCCGCAGTTTGCGACTAGTGTACCAACAAGTTGATTCTCGAAACAATCTTGCAGGATAAATTTTCTTATTTCAAGGCAGAGGAGAGAGGCGTAGCGGTGGCTGCGGTGACCGACGACAACGCGGAAAAAAATATAGATGTAAAATTGTTCAAGAAACCAACTTGCTGGTGCACTAGTACAGCGTTTCACAAATAACTATATCAATCCATAGAATGTGGATTCGAGTGTGCAGGTATAAAAACGCAGGAGCAGCAAGCTGCGATGAGACTTTTAGACCTGTGCAATAGAATTCATAGACAATTGATCGGTATAGTTGTTTCGAAAGCGATGTACTAGTACAACGGAAATTAAGTTTCTGCTATATTGACGCAGGATGATTTCTTCATCTGCAAGGCGGAGGAATGAGGCGTAGCGGTGACTACGACGATTAACGGCAACGCAACAAATGAAAAATCAGACAAGTCAATCTGGCGGTCACTTAATATTCACTGTACTAGCCATTTATCATCTGATCGAAAGGAATATTTTATACATGAACACCACAAATAATCGCAACGATTTCTATAAAGAACAATTAGACAAGACTTTAAATGGCAATGAAAAGATTGAAACTGCCATCGCAGCACTCCAAAAAGAAACAAGCGAAGAAATGCTTGCTTATGCTCTCACAGTAATCCGCCGTAGAATGAAGGAGCAGGCGCAGCTGATCATTGCCGTAGAACCTCCAAAAGATGATGGTAAAATTTCTCTCCACGCGATCAAAACCAATGATGGAAAGCAATGGTGGGCTGCATTCACCAGCTTCGACGAAGAATTAAAAGGCAGTGACAAGATCATGTCCACATTTACTGCAGATATTGATAAGATTTTTGCTTCTGCATTGCAGGAACCGTCTATTGAGGGAGTCATTCTCAATCCATGGAACCGTACACTAATGCTGAATAAAACTCTTATCAACATTATCCTCGGCAATCCTGTATAACACCAAATCTGGCGGATAACAAGTCCAATGTTTCACGTGAAACACTTGGAATTTTACTGAAGCATAAAATCATTTAAGTAAATATTTGTTCTGGATATTTTTTATGAAAATTGCGTGTCTAACTCATCACTGAAGTAACTATAGCAATCCCCGTAAATAATGCATTTAAGACAGTTCAGCAGAGTGTGAAAGACAATGAAGTTATCTGTGGGCGTGCTGACGCACGGCAAAGATATCTGACGCATGATTTCGCACTCTGAGGGGCTGGATTAAGATGCATTATTTTAGAGGCTTGCTATAGAATGCGATGCGCAGTTATTCAAGCGGATAAAAGCATCCGCTTCGCAACTTGCTCATAATCGAATAACTACTTCGCAGTTTATCAGAAGGAACTTTCACTCCTCTTGATACAAGCAAGTCCCTGCCCTCTGCTTATTGCTCTTCGCAATTGAAGCAGGGGACTTACTTAATTCGGTTCAAAATCTGATTTCTATGTATCATGAAGCGTATTGGCGATGCCACTGTTCACTGGTAATATCGTAATATCCCGCAAAGTGGTTTTTGTGAACGAAGGTCGCAGGAAGCCCAAGACATACCGCGCCAATTTATGCGATTAACTTAAATTCTTTGCATTATGAAGCGTGTTACTGAAAAAAACAAACATCAACTTAGCGATCGTTACTGTTCAATGGTAATATTCCGTAAGTTTTTTTGTAAACAACGGTCACAGGAAGCCCAAGACATACCGTGCCAATTTATGCGATTAGCTTAAATTCTTTGCATTATGAAGCGTGTTACTGAAATAAACAAACATCAACTTAGCGATCGTTACTGTTCAATGATAATATTCCGCAAGTTTTTTTATAAACAACGGTCACAGGAAGCCCAAGACATACCGCGCCAATTTATGCGATTAACTTAAATTCTTTGCATTATGAAGCGTGTTACTGAAATAAAACAAACATCAACTTAGCGATCGTTACTGTTCAATGGTAACAACGATCACAGAAAATCCGAGACCATACCGCACCAATTTACGCGATCAGCATAAATTCTGTGCATCGCGGAGCGTGTTACTGAGAACGGAGCGAACAGTAGCCAGCAAACAATAACAAGGTTAGGGTTCCTACAAAAGCATTGTAAATTTTTCGTTCCTGTCGTATAATAAAGCAAAGAAATATTCAGAAAAAATCAGATCAGATACCTGAATTACGTTACATCTGTCTTGATTATTTTTACGAATTCCAGGAGGCTTTTTATGAAGAAAAATGGACACAGACTACTTACTCTTGCAGCTTTAGTCGGAACTGCCGCAGGTGTTATTCATATTGCTAACCGTTTCATAGATGCCACATCTCAGCTTAAAGACATGTTGGAACAGCCACACAGTAAAACCTATGACTGGCGTTTTGGAAAGATTTTTTATACAAAACAGGGACATGGCACCCCTGTTCTTCTTATTCACGATATCATGCCAGGTGCTTCCGGTTATGAATGGAATGCCGTAGAGAAGCAGCTCGCAACCGAACATACAGTTTACACCCTTGATCTTCTTGGATGTGGACGTTCCGAAAAACCGGATATTACTTATACCAATTTTGTATTTGCTCAGTTACTCTGTGATTTTGCCAAGAATGTAATTTGTGAGGAAACCGATGTTATTGCCAGTGGTTTCTCAGGTTCTTTTGCGATCATGGCTTACCGCAACAATTCCGACCATTTCCGCAAGATCATGCTGGTCAATCCACCAAGCTTCAGTTCCCTGAAGCAGGCGCCTTGCAAAGACAACAAGCTCTTTAAGTATTTTATCGAGCTTCCGATTTTCGGAACTCTGATCTATCATATGGTAGCTTCCCGCGAATCCATCAGCAGTCTGTTTATGGAAAAGCTTTTCTACAATCCCTTCCATGTAACAGATACACTGGCAGACACCTATTATGAATCCGCTCACAAGGGCGGTTCCAACGCCAAATATCTGTATTCCAGCTACATTGGCAAATACCTGAATATCAGCATTAATAATGCCGTAGAATCTTCCGATGCATGCATCTATATTATTTCCGGAGAAAAAGAAGCTTCAGCTTCTCTTATCGCAGAGGAATACCAGAAGCTAAATTCTTCCATTGAAACCGCTGTGATCTCGGAAACCAGACATCTTCCTCATCTGGAAGATCCGGAACATTTCCTGGAACAGGTATCTATTTTCCTGTAAAAACAACTTATGATCCGGCAACAAAGACAAACTTTCTCTATAGTAATTTGGGAAATCAACGCATCAAAAGAACATTGTTCATGTTCGGAGCCGTTGAGCTTCATGCAGTAATTTGTGGAGATGCTATAAACCAGCAAAAAGCCATAAAAAAAGAGTATTGTTTCACGTGAAACATGAATTTTTTCTCAAACAAACGTGAAACAATACTCTTTATTTTTTACCAGACTCACAGCATGCATCCGGACATTTCTCTTATCTAAGTGCCTGCTCCAGATACATGTGTGTTGTATTATCGATCAGCTTATGTGTCAACTCTGCCATATGCTGTGTACTCTCCTGATTCTCAGAAGACAACCATGTCTTGATCATTCCCACGCATCCGTTCAGACAAAACGCATACGCATACTCAATATCACGGTTGTCTTTCGGAAGACGAACTGACAAGCGATGCAGCACTGTATCTGCGATCAGTTTTTCTATACGATTCACGAAAGCCATATCTCCATTCTTTCCAAGAAGTGCGATACAAATATCCTTATTATGATCCAGGATCGTAAATATCTGCTCAATAAAAGGATACGAGCTCTCCTTATTATTAAGAGGATCCAGAGGATAGTCTGCCACCAAATGCGTGATTTCCTCCATCAGTTCAGCCTCTATGGATTCCAGCATCTGATAGATATCTGTATAGTGAAGATAAAATGTGGAGCGGTTGATATCAACTTCTTCTACCAGTTCCTTTACCGTAATTTCCTTAATACTCTTCTTCTGCATAAGACGGGCAAGCCCCGCTCGCAACTGTGCCTTGGTCTTACGTACTCTTCTGTCAACTTTTTCCGCCATCTTAATCCCCCCTGCAATTCAAAAAAGCAAGCCTGTTTCCTCCATCACCCATTACTTACGATACTCTGCAGCTGTCATACAATGTGCATCATTCAAACGAACAAAAGCATTCTCTTTCTCTACACCGATCTGCATGATACCAGAAATCTGCTGCGCAATTTAGTTGAAACAGAGAAATCCTGTCTGCATTTAATATTACCAACTGCACATAAATTCAAAGTAAATAAAGTACTTTTTGTCTATTATGCAGTTTTTTATTTGTAATAGACACTTCCATTATTTTCGTCTATTAATATACATTCAGTAAATTTTTAATGGTTGTATCTGTGGTATGTGTTTAGTATAATACATCACGTAAAGAAAATCAACACTTTGTTTGATAATGGAGTGTAAAGCTATTAATAGATTTTAATATGATTAATAGATCTCGTTACCATTACTGGAATAAAGTTTGATTAATCAACTATGTTTGATAATACAATTTAATAAGAAAGGGATAGGTAATATGATCAAAAACGAATGGAAAAGCTTACTTCGTAACAAGCTCATGCTTATCGTCGTAATCGCCATTATCGTAATCCCGATCATCTATGCAGGTCTGTTTCTGAAATCCATGTGGGATCCTTACGGAAACGTAGACAGCCTGCCAGTGGCCGTGGTAAACGAAGACAAACCTGTCGAGTATAATGGCAAGACCCTGAGCATAGGTAAGGACATGGCGGATGAGCTGAAAGACAACGACTCAATGGCATTTAACATTGTAGACAGCAAGACAGCAGAGGACGGTCTGGCCAATGGAACCTATTACATGGTTATCAAAATTCCGGAAAATTTCTCCGCAAATGCAGCCACTGTAATGGATGACGATCCAAAACAAATGGAACTGTCCTACGAGACTAACCCGGGAACCAACTATATCGCCTCCAAGCTCAGTGAGACAGCAATGCTGAAGCTTCGCGATAACATCGCTTCCAAGGTTACAGAAACCTATACAGAAACCGTTTTTGATTCTATCTCAGAAGCAGGTGACGGAATGCAGGAAGCTGCAGACGGATCCGGAAAGATCGAAGACGGACTGAATACAGCAGCTGATGGTAATACAACGATCACCAAGAACCTGAAAAAGCTTTCTACCAGCACTCTTACCTTTGTAAGCGGTGCTGACAGTCTCACAGAAGGTCTTAAGACCTACACCGATGGTGTTGCAAAGGTTAACGATGGCGCAAAGAGCCTGAACGATGGTGCAGGGCAGCTGAACAGCGGCGTTGCAACCCTCACAGAAAAGGTTCCTGAGCTGACAACCGGTGTGGATACTCTGGATAAAGGTGTTCAGCAGTACACCGCTGGTGTGGATGAGCTTAATAAAAATTCTGATGCATTGAAATCCGGCGCAAGCAGCCTAGAATCCGGTGCAAACCAGCTGAACAGCGGTGTTGCAGCTCTGACAGAAAAGGTTCCTGAGCTGACAACCGGTGTAGATACTCTGAATGAAGGTGTTCAGCAGTACACCGCTGGTGTGGATGAGCTTAATAAAAATTCTGATACATTGAAATCCGGCGCAAGCAGCCTGGAATCCGGTGCAAATGCATTAAGTGCAGGTATTGATACTCTTTCCGACGGAGCAACACAGTATGTAGCTGGTGCTGACACTCTTGCAGATGGAACTGCCACCTATGTGGCTGGCGCTGGCAAACTCGCAGCCGGTGCAAAAAAGCTTGCCCCACTCGAAAACGGACTCACAACAGTTTCCAATGGTATCTCTCAGCTGAATACCGGTGTTACCAAAGGAACCGATGACTCACAGTCACTGATGTCCGGAACACAGCAGTTGGAAGACGGACTGAAAACCCTGAATGATAAAGTTTCTGCTCTGAAAGAGGGAACAACACAGGAATCCATCAACAAGCTTGCAGCCGGCCTTACTTCCGCAAAGGATGGTATGGACACAGCCGCAGCTGGTATGAACAGTGCCGCAGCTGGCATGAACAATGCAGCAGACGGAATCAACAATGCGGCCGGATATATCACTCAGGCCGCAGGCATCACAAGCCAGACCAGCAGCAGTATCACAGACAGTCTGATCCCAGCTCTCCAGAATGCAGGCACACAGTTTTCACAGGTGGGTGATCAGGTCAGCAGCATCCTTACAGGATATGGACATCAAACAACTGAAGCACTTACTGAGGCAAATACCAAGATTGGTACTGCCGGACAGACAATGACCGATTTAGCAGCACAGCTTCAGGCAATTCAGGCAACCGCTTCTGAGGACGGAACCATTTCCGCAGCAGCTCTGAATGATGTGATCAACGCTTTAAACAGCACAGCCGGTGGAATGACTGGCGTGGACGGTTCTTACATGAGCAGCTATTCTGATCAGGTTTCACAGCTTGCAGCTGGCGTATCCGGTCAGCTCTCTTCTACTCAGGAAAACCTGAATGCTGTTGCTTCCAAACTTAACGAAGCAGCTTCCGGACTGACTCAGATCTCCGGAGGACTGACTCAGGGTGCCGGTACACTTTCTGAGGGTGCAACAGCCATGACAGATGGTGCAAACCAGATGAGTGCAGGCGCAACAACCATGAATGCAGGTGCAGAGCAGTTATCCGCAGCTACAAATCAGCTTCCTACAGATCTGATTGCTCAGCTTTCTGCAGGTGTTACACAGCTGTACCAGGGTGCACAGGCTGTAAACGCAGGAACCAAGAATGTTTCCGCAGGACTTCAGTCTCTGGAAGACGGCACAGCCGAAGCCTTCCCGACTGCTGCAGCGGGAATCAGAGCTCTGAACGATGGATTTGACCAACTGACATCTTATGATAAAAAACTCAACGACGGTACAAAGAATCTGAAAGCAGCCGGCAAACAGATCACTAACGCACTTCCGGATATCAAATCCGGTGCAGGTCAGCTGGCAGATGGTTCTAAGGCACTGACAACTGGAATCGCAACTTACACCAATGGTATTGCAAAGCTTTCTGAAAACAGTGCTGCTCTTACAGACGGCACCAAGAAACTGGCAACAGGAGCCAAGGCTCTTTCCAGCGGTGCTGCTACTCTTGCAGACGGAACAAAAGCATTAGCCGATGGTTCCGGAACACTGACAACCGGAATCACAACCTACACCGATGGTGTTGCAAAACTTTCCGAAAATAGTTCCGCTCTTACAGGCGGTACCAAAAAGCTCTCAACAGGAGCCAAGACGCTTTCCAGCGGTGCTGCTACGCTTGCAAACGGAACTAAAACATTAGCAAACGGTACCTCAACACTTCTCAGCGGTACCGAGAAACTTGTAAGCAACAACAGCACACTTAACAATGGTGCAAAACAGCTTGCAGATGGCGCTGCCCAGATTCAGAGCGGTTCCTCTCAGCTGTATGATGGCTCCAAGAAGCTTGGAAGCGGTATGAAAGAACTGAAAGACGGTTCCAAGACACTGACCACAAGCCTCAGCGATGGAGCTACCACTGTAAAAGATAATTCAGCAAGTGATGAAACGATCAAAATGTTCGCAACTCCTGTTGTAAACGATGAAACAAAGCTTACCGATGTCCCGAATAACGGACACGCAATGGCGCCTTACATGATGTCTGTAGGCCTCTGGGTCGGCGCGCTGGCATTCTGCCTGATGTATCCTCTGGCTCAGTATAAGGGCAAACTGAAATCCGGTTTCGCATGGTGGGCAAGCAAGGCTTCCGTCCTTTATCCGGTAGCTATCCTTCAGGGAATCTGCCTGATCATGCTGTTACATGCATTTAACGGATTCACACCTGCAGAGATGGGCAAAACCGTACTCTTCGCCTGCCTGACATCAATGACCTTTACCTCTATCATGTACTTCTTCAACATTACTCTTGGTAAGGTAGGAAGCTTCCTGATGCTGGTATTCATGGTCGTTCAGCTTGCAGGATCTGCCGGAACGTATCCGGTTGAGGTTTCACCTTCATTCGTTGCGAAGATCCATGCATACGTTCCGTTTACTTACACGGTCGATGCATTCCGTGCAACGATCAGCGGTGGCCGAAGCATTACCTCTTCCATTATTGTAATGGTTGCGCTGTTAGTGATCTTCACAATCCTGACGATCCTTCAGTTCAATCACATGACTAAGAGAAAGAAAGCAGAAAAAGTTGTTCTCTTCGACTGGCTGGAAGAAAGAGGTCTTGCATAATACTTAGTTACTGACAGAAGCTCCCCCGAACCTTCTGCTAGATATAGAAAAAGTAAAACTGTACAGTTGCTCAGATGAGCTTCTGTACAGTTTTTTTATGTCTTCATCTGCTATCACCTATGTTTTTCTGGACGGAAACGGCAATACAAAAAATACAACCTGCACCGATTAAAAGCCAGGCACCGCAACCAAATACCGTATTCGTGCATACCACATCACAAACGGTAAAAAATATACGGACCTTATTCTTCTGTAAGGACCGTAAAATAATAGCAACATAAAAACACCCCGAAAAATCCTGATCTATGTGGTGTCTCCGAATATCTGATCATCAAGCGGATATTCGGAGATCACCTTATTATTTGCGGATCTCCGAGGTGTTTTTATTTATTTTCTTAATATTTTATTTTTCCGTCTCAGCTGTTGGTGTTGCTGTGGCTTCTGTCTCTGTTTCACCATTTACCATGGTTTCATATGCATTGAACATTTCTTTTACTGTCATTTTGTTTACAAGAAATACCTTGTCTCCAACGACAGCTGCATAATAGTTTGTGTCATATGTGTAGAAGGTAACGTTTGTCTGATTCTTGTCAGAGTCTGTGAATACAGCGGTCATCTCCGGGTCTGCAGCCGGTGTATAAGCCTCTGTCAGTCTCTTCTGTCCTGCCATATTTATCAGCTTGTTGTAGAAGGTGGTAAAGGTGGTACTTTCTATTTCCTCCCCATCCAGCTGATAAGTTGTTGTTTCTTTCTCGTTTCCGTCTTCATCTGTGGATGTTTCACGTGAAACATTTACAGTATTTGTTGTTTCACCGTAGGTAACCTGGAGCTGATCCAGATTTTTTACAGACAGATAATTGACGATCAGTGACCAGAGATCTGACGGCGTCTTGTCAATAACTGCACTCAGTGTATCTGTTGACATTGTATAAATCTGTTTATTATCTACCGTTACATATCTGCTGCCATCTCCTGCCTCATCACCGACGTAAATGACAAGCTGTTTATCCACTGTGGTTGTCTTGCTGTCTGCATCTTCTGAGCTGCTGTCCGTGTCTGCTGTAGTGTCACTGTTCTCAGAATCGCTCTCAGAGGCCGTAGAATCGTTTTCCCCGGATTCTGTACTGTCTGTGCTGTCATCCTCCACCTCTTCCTGATAATCCACTGTAATCGTCGCATAGGGCTTATCAAGGCCATACTGGGAAAGATCCTCTGCATTGTAGTTTACAAACTGGTCAAATGCAAAGCTTCCAAGTCCGGAGGTTACGTTTCCTGCTGCCGTTGTATCGGCAGACTCTTTATCGCTGCTTCCGTCGCCGGAAACATCCCAGGTAGCTCCGTCGGAATTTTCTTCCAGGACATAGGAATCTTCATCCTCGCTGACCTGGACCTTTTTCACTGTGGAAGAATCAATTGTCGGGAAATCTTCTCCCTGTGCATAATCGTAAAGGGAATTCATAAACGGAGATACTGTGTCCGCTGCCACTACATATACCGTGCTGTCATCATCATCCTTGGAAATGTAATACTGATTCGTAGACGTATTCTCATCTCCGATGTTGAGCTTCGTTGTCCCATCAGCGGTATCAACAATTACTGTGTTAGATGGAGAATCCAGTCCGTATTCCGCAAGATCCTCCACATCCTCCAGGACTCTGTCCGCTTCCACCGTTTCGATGGCGGAAGCTGCGGAATCCAGAGTTGTCTGATTTACAGGAAAAGCAGTCTCATCCTTTTTCACCCAGGAATCATCTTTTTTCTCAAAGGTCACTTCCTTCTTGTCTACGATAAATCCCAGAGATTTAATGTCATCCGTTTTCACGGAAAACACTTCTGTTTTGCTTTCCTCTTCGCTGCTGCTCTCTGCCTTTTCTTCTTTGGATACATAGGTGTTCAGTCCCACATAAACGCCGCCGAGAACTGCCAGAACAACAACTGCTGAAACAAGTTTGGTCGATTTTTTCATTATGCTTTTCTCCTCTTAAGCCAGATTAGGAATCCTGCAACAAGGAACACTCCCGGGATCAGACCAATGGTACAGATCTTCCAGAAGGCTGCATCATAATCGGTTACTGTCAGACTTGTGGACTCAAGGCTCTTGGATGGAATAGAAACGGAATTACTGTCGTCCGTGCTGGTCATCCAGTTCAAGGACTCCAGAAGGAGCTTTTCATTTCCGCCGGATACCATCTGGTTCACCTGGCTCTCCATCAGATTTGCTGTGGAGTAGTAAACAATCTGTGTTTCCTTATCATCATCCAGTTTCTCTGTGATGGCAACCCCAAGATCAAACGGTCCGTCTACATCTCCGTCTTCCTTTTCGATATTGCTGCTCTGCATATTTGTTTTAGAGTAAGCCTTGTCAGAGGTTGTCAGGATACTGTCGATGGTTACAGTATCTCTTACATCATCTGTTTTCTGAATGCCCTGCGCATACGGCGCCAGTACATAGGAGCCTGCAGAAGCTGTCTCAGAGCTTGCATCTGTGCTGTTGACCGTTGGTACAAGATAATATGGCATTTGCATTCCATAATGCTGATTATCACCCTCAAATACGATTCCCTCTGCACACTTTACACCATAATTTTCAAGAACCGCATCAAAGTTCGGCAGATCATCCTGTGTATAATCTGAGAAGATCATAGCTTTTCCGCCTGCCTCAAGATAATCCAGGAGCTCTGTTTTTTCTTCCTCGGAAATATCGCTGGTCGGAGATACGATCATCAGGCAGTCTGCATCATCCGGAACCTTTCCCTCTGTGAGAAGGTTCAACTCCTTGATATCAATGTTTGCCTTCTGGATATCTTCTTTAAAGCTGGAATCCAGATCTTTTTCTCCGTGTCCGGATAAGGTATACATGATCGGAAGATCCTCACATAGCCGATCGCACTTGTGATCTGTCCTTCTCCATCAAATCCGGTAGTAGTCTGCTGCCAGGTATTATAGTCTACTGAAGAGGAATACATATCGTTGTAATTGATAACCTTGTTTCTGTCGCCGCAGACTACGATCAGGCTGTTTGACGCAAGATCATCGGTTGTGTATTCCGATGCAAATTTCGGATTTACAACCGGGTCTTTTACCTCAACTTTAATATGCTTGGACTCATCTTTATAACGTGAAAGCAGATTGGAGATCGTGTCGTCCTCAGAACCGCTTGCCGCGATCTGATAAATGGTAACATCCTTATCCAGTGCCTTCAGTACCTTCTTTGTTTCATCACCGATGGTGTAAAGCTTGGATGAGCTTACATCCAGCTGTGAATATTTGGATGGGATCGCACCGACGATCATATTGATCACAACCACGATCACGATAAAGACAGCTGCCATAGCCATGCTGTAGGAACCGTTTTTGATATGTTTTTTGCTGATGGTGCCTACCAGCTTTTTCGGATCCGGTTTATGTTTCTTTTTGCCGGAGTCCTTTGCTGCCTCCGGTGCGGCTGCCTCGCCTTTATTTTTCTTAAATTTCTCACTGAATTTCATTTCCATTCACCCCCTAGTTCCAGCGTCTCTTCTGAATGGACTGCATGGTAAGGAACAGGCAGATCGCAATAACAGAAATAAAATAAACAATTCCTGTCACGTCAAACACGCCGTTTGTAAAATTATCATAATGTCCACTCAGGTTAAATACGTTCAGTACCTTCTGGATACCACCCTGAAAAATACTGGATTTTACAACGTATACGATCACAAGGGCAATCTCTCCCACAGCTCCGATCACTACAGAAATCAGGATGTTCTTGATCATGGTATAGATGATGATAGCGATCGCTACGATCAGAAGTCCGAATGCCACTGCGGTTGACATGGAGGTCTGTGAAAAGAATGAGGAAATTCCGTTCATCATATAGAAAGCGAACAGGAATACAAAAGTAAGTACTGCTGCAATTACCTGGCTTTCTGTAAGCGCTGACATAAATACACCGATCGCCAGATTCGCACATCCCAGAAGGAAAAATCCCAGGATCCCGGTGTATGCGGAAGCATAGGAAATCGTTCCGAACTTACTCATGATCAGAGGATAAACGCACATGATCACGACCGGAATGGCAAACACAGCTACCAGTGCAAGATATTTTCCAAATACGATATCCCATACAGATACCGGTGCGGTCAGAAGAAGCTGATCCGTTTTCTGCTTGCGCTCTTCTGCAAGTACACGCATGGAAAGGATCGGCACACCGATCAGGAACACAAAGGTCAGTGCGCTTAAAGTAGTTTCAAATTTTGAATAGCCGCCTGAAAGCTGATATGCGGAAAAATAAATTCCGGTCAGCACCAGGACAAAAAATATGAAGAGATATCCAACCATGGAGGTCAGATAGCTTTTCAGTTCTCTTTTAAAAATCGCTGTCATGACTGATCCCCCTCTTTCTCATCAGAAGCCTTCTCTGGTTCCTCAGTTTTTTCTTCCTGAGTTTTTTCTTCTTCCGATGATCTATCTTCTACCGGTTTCCACTGTGAGCTTTCCGGTTTTCCGACGGATTTTTTCTCTCCTTCGGTAAGTTCAAGGAATACATCCTCAAGGGAAACTCTCTTAACCTGCATCTCGTAGATCGGACAGTTCGCTTTTGCCATAGCGTAGAAGACTTTTTCACGGATATCCACATTTTCCTGAATAGAAAGTTTTGTTTTCCACAATTTCTCATCGCTGTCATAGGACATTTCCACCCCGGTTACGCCTTCGATCGTTTCCAGAGCTTTTCGAATAGTGTCTTTCTCGTCTTTTACCTTCATAAGGAGGCTGTTGGAGCCTGCTGCCAGACGTTCCAGATTATCCGGTGTATCGCTGGCTACCAGCTTTCCATGGGAAATGATCAGAACATAATCACACACTGCTCTTACCTCGGAAAGGATATGGGAGCTTAGGATAACCGTGTGCTTCTGCTTCAGACCTTTGATCAGGTCACGGATCTCGATGATCTGCTTCGGGTCAAGTCCTACTGTCGGCTCATCCAGGATGATCACCTCCGGATATCCCAGGATTGCCTGTGCAAGACCCACTCTCTGGCGATAACCTTTGGAAAGATTTTTGATCAGACGGTCTTTCATGTCTGTGATCTTTACCATATCCATGACTTCTTTTATCTGTTTGTCTTTTTGTTTTTTTGGGATTTTTTTCAGATCAGCCGCAAATTTCATGTACTCAAGAACAGTCATGTCAAAATAGAGCGGCGGCATTTCCGGCAGATAGCCGATACATTTCTTGGCTGCCTCCGGTTCCTCCAGAATATCATGACCATCGATCATCACTTTTCCTTCTGTGGAAGCAATGTATCCTGTGATCATGTTCATAGTTGTTGATTTTCCTGCACCGTTGGGGCCCAGGAATCCGTAAATTTTCCCCTTTTCGATCTGAAAGGAAAGATGGTCAACCGCAGTATGATCGCCATACTTTTTGACCAGATTACTTACTTCGATCACTTTACTCTCCTCCTTTTATTCTCAGGGAAATACTTTTTTTAATTATCGATTTCCCATTTTATAAGATGCCAGAGGCAAAAGGTCCTGAAACTGAAGCCCTTTGACTCTGGCGTCTTTTCAACACCAATAGAAAATGCCCCCGGATGAAACAGAGAATGGGGGAATCCAGGGGCATCTCTATCGGATTATAGTGTAGAAGTAATTTGTGATAAAAGTAGGATAAATTTGTGATAATTTTGTGAAACTCCCAGACAAAAAAATCTCCTGTCGGACAAATTTTGACTTTGTTCGACAGGAGGTATCTTATGCCAGTGGCTCTCTGAGCGGTGTCCCGGCTTTTCTCGGATATTTGCCCGGGGTGTTCTTTACCTTCTCGATAATGACCAGGGAGCGGCCGATCTCAGATCCCGGAAGGTCAAAGTACTGAATATCCCTGATCTTTCCACCAAGGATCTTTACTGCTTTCTCTGCTGCTTCTGCTTCTTCCTTTACAGAACCGGATTTATAGGAGACAAAAAGCCCTCCGACTTTTACATACGGGAGACAGTATTCAGACAGGGTTGCAAGTCCGGATACTGCTCTGGATACGCAAAGATCATATTTTTCTCTGTAGGCTTTGTTTTTTGCATATTCTTCAGCTCTTCCGTGAATGGCGGAAATCCCCTCCAGGCCCAGGAGCGCAAAGGTTTCTTCCAGGAATTTTACTCTTTTATTGAGGGAGTCCAGAAGGCAGGCTTCCACTTCCGGGAAGGCGATCTTCAGGGGAACACCTGGGAATCCGGCACCGGTTCCGATGTCCATAACGGTTTTTACATTGCTCATATCTACAGCCTTGACGCAGCAGAGGCTGTCCAGGAAATGTTTCACGAGAACCTCGTCAAATTCTGTGATACCGGTGAGGTTCATGACTTTGTTTTTTTCTACAAGATATTCGTAGAACCGGATAAACTGGTTTTTCTGCGTGTCATTGAGTGCGATCCCAAGCTCCTCGCAGCCTTTTTCCAGGATTTCTAAATTGTACATGCAGCTTCCTCTCTTATTTTCTGTGTTTTATTGTTATTCATAACTGTTCAGTACCCTCACAGTCACGAGTCAAAATGCATTCCAAATCACCTTCGGTGATATCATTTTGCCTTATATGTCTCGGGATTTTGGCAAAAAAACGTGCCAAAACGCCTACCTTCTGAATAGTTGCTGTTATTCTTTGTATTATCAGTGTTTGTGTCCGGATCTGCTTTCCAGATATACAAGAAGCACGGAAATGTCAGCCGGGGATACACCGGAGATACGGGACGCCTGGCCGATGGACACCGGTCTGTAGGCTTCCAGCTTCTGGCGTGCCTCAATGCGGAGGCTTCCTACATCTTCGTAATCAATGTCTTCCGGAAGCTTTTTCTGCTCCAGTTTCTTAAACTGCTCTACCTGCTTCATCTGGCGGCGGATATAGCCATCATATTTGATGTTGATCTCTACCTGCTCACATACATCTTCCGGAAGCTCCGGTCTTTCTTTATCAATGGGTGCAAGCACCTTATAGTTAAGCTCCGGCCGACGGATCAGCTCTGCAATGGTGGTTCCGGATTTCAGAAGGGTACTGTTCAGAGATTCCAGAAGGCTCTGTACCTCTGCAGAACCACCTACGGTTGCATGTTCCACTCTCTCGATCTCTTCCTGGATCCGGCGCTCTTTTTCCTGTAATTTATGGTATGTCTCATCATCGATCAGGCCGACCTCCCAGCCTTTTTTGCGAAGGCGGAGATCTGCGTTGTCCTGTCGGAGGAGCAGACGGTACTCAGCACGGCTTGTCATCATTCGGTATGGCTCATGGTTCTCCTTTGTTACCAGATCATCGATGAGAACGCCGATATATGCCTCTGAGCGGTCCAAAATCAGCTGTTCCCGGCCTTTTACCTCCATAGCCGCATTAATTCCCGCTATGAGGCCCTGAGCGGCTGCTTCCTCATATCCGGAGCTCCCGTTAAACTGTCCGCCGCTGAAAAGGCCCTTGATCTTTTTGAATTCCAGTGTGGGATAAAGCTGGCGCGGATTGATGCAGTCATACTCAATAGCGTAAGCATTTTTTACAATCTTGGCATTCTCCAGACCTGGTACAGAATGGTACATCTCGTACTGAACATCCTCCGGCAGGGAGCTGGACATTCCGCCGATGTACATTTCATTTGTGTAAAGGCCTTCCGGTTCGATAAATACCTGATGACGTTTTTTATCTGCAAAACGGACTACTTTATCTTCGATAGACGGACAGTAACGTGGTCCGGTTCCTTCGATCATTCCGGAATAAAGGGGGGATCTGTCCAGATTTGCACGGATGATCTCGTGTGTTTTTTCATTTGTATAGGTCAGCCAGCAGGATTTCTGCTCGATCTGTACGGATTCCGGGTCTGTGGAAAAAGAGAACGGTACGACTCTTTCATCTCCGAACTGCTCTTCCATCTTAGAATAATCAATGGTGTTTCCGGCGATTCTGGCCGGAGTTCCTGTTTTGAAACGGAACATTTCGATCCCCAGCTTTTTCAGGGAATCCGTAAGGTAATTGGCTGCCTGAAGGCCGTTCGGTCCCGTATAGTTGCTGACGTCACCGTAAATGCAGCGGGCCTTGAGGTAGGTTCCTGTACAGAGGACTACAGCTTTTGCGTGGTAGGTGGCTCCTGAGAAGGTTTTTACACCGGTGATGTGCCCGTCTTCTACCAGAAGCTCGGTCACTTCGCCCTGGCGGATGGTTAAGTTCTCTGTATTTTCCAGTGTCTTTCTCATTTGTGTGCTGTAGGCCTGTTTATCGGCCTGTGCACGAAGGGAATGGACTGCAGGGCCTTTGGACTGGTTGAGCATTTTGGACTGGATGAAGGTTTTGTCTATATTTTTACCCATTTCTCCACCGAGAGCATCCAGCTCGCGGACAAGATGCCCTTTGGAACTGCCGCCTACGTTGGGGTTGCAGGGCATAAGGGCGATGCTGTCTACGCTGACTGTGAACATGACTGTGTTGAGTCCTAAGCGGGCGCATGCCAGTGATGCTTCGCAGCCTGCGTGGCCGGCGCCTACTACTATGATGTCGAAAAACTGTTCCAGATTTTTCATGCTTTTTCTCCTTTATTTTTTTCTTATTCTTTTTCTTTGTTTATTGTGTGATTGGGTTTTGGTTTTGGTTTTGCTTTCTTGGCAGAGGGCCTGGTTTTTTTGCTTTGGGAAGCTGTGGAAAAACCGCAAAGGGGCCGTAAAGCCACGGCCCCTCTGCACACCCCTCGGGCTTTTTTTTAAGAGTTCTTGGGTTGTGGTGTGTGATACGGTGTTGACTTTTGTCTGTATGCTTCGGTATTGGATGTGGAACGTTGTGCCGAAGGGGTTTTGAGTTCTTGGGTTGTGGTGTGGGGTGCGGTGTTGACTTTTGTCTGTATGCTTCGGTGTTGGATGCGGAACGTTGTGCCGAGGGAGTTTTGAGTTCTTGGGTTGTGGTGTGGGGTGCGGTGTTGACTTTGTCTGTATGCTTCGGTGTTGGATGTGGAACGTTGTGCCGATTGTTGTGATGGAACTGTAACGAGGTTCTCGATGTGCGATGCACATCTGCGGGGTTATTCCTGCTTCCGTTTGATATATTTCGGCTCAGTGTTGAATTGTCGATACAGAAGCATACAGGCATAAGTTAGTATCTTTCAGCATTCCACAACCGCCGCACTATATAAAAAAGGCCCAGGGGTGTGCAGAGGGGCGCGGCCTTGCGCCCCTCTGCGGTTTTCTCACATTCCAATGTGATCCTACCCTCTGCGGGGTTCCGCATTCCATGTGGCACATACGGCCGAGCTTTCGCAATCCATGCGGCATATATGGCCGGGGCCTCCGCAGCCTATGCGCTTATTATTTCCCCATACAAAATTTAGAAAATATCTCATTAACAAGGTCTTCCCCAAGTGATTCTCCCAGAATCCGTCCCAGACTTTCGTATGCATCGGTCAGGTCTATGGAATAAAAATCCTCCGGCATTCCGCTTTCTATGCTATTTTCTACCAGAGAAAGACTTTCCTGCGCTTTTAAAAGCTCCTGTCTGTGGCGTTCATTGGTGATGTAGACTTCATCATTGAAGTCAATCTCCCCACTGAAGAACATTTCCCGGATTTTTTCTTCCAGATCTGTGATCCCGGTTTCTTCTTTTGCGGAGATTGGGATCACCGGCTGGTTTATTCTGCTCTTTAAATCCTCTATATCTATAGCAGATTCAAGGTCTGTCTTACTGTAGAGGACAATTGTCTTTTTCTCTTGCAAAATTTTTATGATTTCTTCGTCGTTTTCATCCAACGGCACGGAGGAATCTACGACATAGAGGATCAGGTCTGCGTCTGCTGCCATTTCTTTGGCTTTGGATACGCCGATTTTCTCTACGATGTCTTCTGTCTGGCGGATTCCGGCTGTGTCAGCGATCTTTAATGTGATCCCATGCAGGTTGATATACTCTTCCAGTACGTCTCTGGTGGTTCCTGCGATATCGGTCACGATGGCTCTGTCTTCTCCCAGAAGCAGGTTCAGCAGAGAAGATTTCCCTGCGTTCGGCTTGCCCAGGATCACGGTCCGGATACCTTCCTGTATGATCTTTCCGTCTCCGGCTGTTTTTAACAGGTTCTGTATTTTTTCTTTTTCTTCTGCCACGATCTGTTCTAATTCTTCCGAATATCCTGTCAGATCATAGTGCTCCGGATCATCTAATGCCGATTCGATGTACGCTATATGGTACAGTAGTTTTTCCCTGATCTGTTGTACTGTTTTTCGGACTGAACCTTTTAATTGTCCTACGGAATTCTTTAATGAGTACTCGTTTTTGGACTGTATCACATCCATAACGGCCTCCGCCTGAGAAAGATCGATCCTTCCATTGAGAAATGCACGCTTGGTAAATTCTCCCGGCTCGGCAATAATGGCTCCGTTTTTCAGCACAGTTTCAAGTACCTTTTTCATGGCTAAAACGCCGCCGTGGCAGTCGATTTCTATGGTATCTTCTCCTGTGTATGTCCGTGGTCCGCGCATGGCCATGACCAGCACTTCGTCTACCATTTCTTCGTTATCATAAATATATCCATAATGAATGGTGTGGCTTGGGACGTTTTTCAGAGATTTTTTTCCACCCTTGGAACGGTATACTCCGGATGCGATCTCAAAAGCCTCCGGGCCACTGATCCTGACGATCCCGATTCCCGATGCGCTCATGGCTGTGGAAATCGCAGCAATCGTTGTCTCTTCCATTTTTCATTCTCCTTTATCAAACGGATAAAAGCATCCGCTATATAACACTGCAGCTGATAGCTGCCATACCGTTTATCCTGGTCCAGCAGATAAAAGCATCCGGTTAAACGGTTAAACGCAAAAATGTTACTCCGGAAAAGCTTTTTACACGCAAAAAACACGTGTTATTCACGCTTTCACCTAGAATAACATCTTCTGTCAGTTTCCATATTTATAATGCTAGAGCGTGTTTGAAAAAGGCTTTCTGCAAGATGTGCGTCACAATTTGTGGGAGATTT
>ERZ791834.764-NODE-764-length-19282-cov-3.36652_pt1 | contig 19282 bp, 21 predicted proteins | sample MGYA00510293_ERZ791834 | MGnify/ENA primary metagenome ERZ791834 (study PRJEB30046, sample SAMN00715253) | human gut metagenome | study: EMG produced TPA metagenomics assembly of the A metagenome-wide association study of gut microbiota in type 2...
TCAGCCTGCAAATAAAAAGTCAAGGCTAAATTGAAAGAACATTGAAAATTTTATACAGGTTGAAAATTGGGTATCAAAATAAGACCACCACACCAGTGCTGGTCTGAAAATATTAGTGGATAATTAAGATTCTGGAAGAGATGAAAGATATTCTTTCACTCGTCCGTAGTAGATTCTTAGAAACTTGTTGGCACCAGCAGTCATATAGACATAGTAAGGCTTGCCTTGAGCACGTTTCTTATCTAAGAACTGATAAACAGGATCATCTTCAGGATGCGTTTTAATTAGGACATCCATTACCTGAAATAGTGTTTTTCTAAGGTCAGAAGAACCACGTTTTGATGTTGGAACACTTTTTTGAGCATAGGTTCCGGATTCATTAACACCGGGATCTACACCGGCAAATGCAGTAATAGCACTTTTGTGAGTGAAACGGGAAACATCTCCGATCTCAGCCATCAACTGAGGACCGAGTGAAGTTCCAACACCTTTCATAGCCATAATGACAGGATATTCCGGGAGTTTGGATGCAGTTTCATTCATGAGAGTGCGTAGTGACTCAACAGTTGTAGAGGCACTTTTAAGCTGGTCTACAGCTTGCTTGATAATAAGCTTTGTAATGGCATCCTTTGGAAGTACAGGAACAAGTTCCTTTGCTTTTCCATAGATTTCTACAGCTTTTGACTGACTGAAGTTGTACTTCTTGCGTTTGCACCAGTTCTGATAATGGTCGATAAAGGCATTCAGGGACATTTTACGGATACAGTCCACATGCCAGTATGTAGATGCAAAATCAACCCATTTCTGGCTGCCGTCACTGCGTGCAGGACTGTCAAAGTAAGTATTAACACCAGGATAGGTTTGGTCAAGGATGCCAATAAGATTATTCTTCATAGCTGTCTTGTGCTTCATATAAAAGCCAAACTGACGGTTCATGGTTTTAAGCTGATTGCGTAATTCATCCATAACACTATACTGTTTAAGATTCTGCCACTTGTCAAGTGCATATCGTGCAATCTTAACGGCATCAGCTTTATCGGATTTGACTTTACGAAGGGAATCATTATCAAAATCCTTGATTAGTTTTGGGTTAATGGCACTGACGAAAAGATTTGCCGCTGAAAGCTGATGGGCGAGGACTTCATAATAACGTCCTGTGTGCTCCATCACGATTCGGGACTCACCTTCAACAGAGTTGATGAGTTCTACAAGTGAATTGATATCACTGGCTGTGTGTTTGATTTCAAAAGGTGCGGAAACAATTTCACCGAAAGGTCGCATGATAGCAACCATACTCTTACCTTTTGAAACATCGATACCTACTGCGTTCATAAATTGTCACTCCTTAAGATTATTGCAATGGATAAATACCAGTTTTACTCATTGCCTATTCAATCTACTGTGGTGTGACGCGAATGCACCTATGGCGATTCAACCTGCATAAAACGAACGCTGTGAATGAGAAGCTGGTTATCAGTCTAAAAAACGGACGCGAAGTCCAAGAAAGGAAGACGATATACCAATTGCTACCTACATTCTAACAGCTTAAGCAACAAGCTGGATAATTCCTTACTGGCTGTAAGGGATATTAACCATAAATATATTGTAGTAGAAAGGAGAAAAAAATGAACATCGATAAAATCACAGAGGCAGAGCTGAAACAGAAAGTAATGAAGATGATGGAAGATGCAGACGATAAGGTAGAGGCGATCTATCAGGCTGCAGCTATGATCGTGGAGGAGAAAAACAAAGAACTCATCAATCAGCTGGTGGAGCAGAACGCCCGCGCGGCTCACGATGAGGAATACAGAAAACGCCTGAACCTTCACAATCTGTCAGACAAGGAAAAACAGTTCTACGAGGGGCTGAAAGATGTGAAACAGGCAATCACTGCAAAGCAGATCGACATTATTCCGGATGAAATCATCGACAGAACGCTGGATGATGTGAAAAAGGCAAGTAAAATTCTGAGCCTGGTAAAATTTGCCCCGGCAAATGTGAAGAAATGGCTGGTTGGTGAACATTCCGGGACTGCAGTATGGGGGGACTTAACAGATGCCATCAAAGGAGAGCTGAACGCAAGTTTTGAAACTCTTGACCTGGAAGTGAAAAAACTGACAGTATATCTTGTGATTCCGAAAGCAATTCGGGATCTTGCGCTGCCATTTGTGGACAAATATTTTACGGCAATTCTTGCGGAGGCAATGCAGGACGGCCTGGTAAAAGGATATCTGGATGGAAACGGAAAAACGGGTCCTGTAGGAATCATGAATAAGATCGCGAGCTTCAAAACGGACGGAACCGCGCAGGCGAAAACGGTAATGAACACGGTAACCAAATTCAGCCCGAAAGGACTTGCTCCAGTAAGAAAGACACTGAGCAAAGACGGAGAGAGAGAAATCGGAACGCTGTATTTGCTGTGCAATCCGAGCGATGAGGCGGAATATGTGGACCCGGCGCTGTATGGAGAAAGTCTCACGGGAGGATACAGAAACACCTCGTTTATGAGCCTCGAAAAGATTCCGGATGCGAATGTACCGAAAGGAAAAGGCATTTTTACCATGGCAGGTGTCTACACGATGGGAGCATCTGGCGTGGAGCTGAACACTTATGACCAGACAAAAGCAATGGATGATGCAGACGTTATCGTCGGAAAATGCTATGCGAACGGACGCGCGGTGGATGATGAATGCGCAGTAGTTTTCGATATCACGAAACTGGAAGAGTACGTGCTGCCGGTCCAGCAGGTAACCGTTCCGCAGACAATCACGCAGGCGGAAGAGTCAACAGGAAAATAAGGAGGTAAGGCGGAATGCTGGAAGAAATGATCGAGGAAGTGCGGCAGGAATTTCAGATTCCGCCGTATTTCCCGGATGAGTCGCTGCTGCGGTACCTGAAAGAAGGAAAACACCGTCTTGATACACTCAATCCGGGAAGAAGCCTGGAAACAGATGATACGTTTCGAAGTCTGCTGAAAAATTACGTGTACTACGCGTACAACCACAAAACATACGAATGGGAGCAGAATTACGCTGCGATTATCTTATCCTGGCAGCTGGAAAGCGAGGTGCCGACATGAGCCTGCCGGTGTACACAAGCGGTTGTTTTGAACTCTATAGAATCAAAACAGACGAAACCAAAGACTTTCCGGAGGATATTCTGGAAAATCAGCACATGACGATCTGGTACAACGAGATCTCTGTGTATGACCATACCCGATACGCACTGAGCCAGAGCGGCCGGGAAATCACGATGAAAATTCGGATTCCGCAGTACAAGAAAATTGACAGTGACTGTGTGTGTATCATTGAGGGAACACAGCACAGAGTCTATAACGCCGCACACATCATCAACAAAGACGGATTCCCGGAAACGGAGCTCACACTGGTGCGACCAGATCGAACGATTGAGGTGATTGCATGAAAAAACAGGAATTAAGCGATTTACTCCACTCGCTCCAGATCCCGGTCAATGAGGGAATCGCAAGCCAGGAAAATACAAACAAATACCCGCGTGTGGTCTATTGGGACTATATCTGGGAGGATATTCTGGCATCTGGAGAAGAGTACGAAAATGTGGAAACATACCAGATTAGCTTCTATTCTCGTACGCCGCGGAATGAAAAACTGATGGAACTGAGAGAAAAACTCAGAGAAGTCGGGTTCCATCCTACCATCTATCACGAGTACGTGCAGGAAGATAAGGTCTTTCATTCTTATTTTTCCGTTGAGGTAACAGTATGAATGAGGACGATTTCTATTCCGCCGGCATGAACGAATTTCAGAAGATCATTCGGGAATATCAGGAAAAATTCGAGCAGAGAAGAATTGAAGCGGCGTTGATGGAGGGCGCGGAGCAGCTGGCCAGAGATGTGCGGGCATTGCCAAAACCGAGATCACAGATTCAGGAATCTGGATACACCCATCTGCTGGACACCGTTTCGGCCAGAAAAGGAAAAAACGGAGAAATTGAAGTGGGATGGGGAAAATATTACGGTCCAATGGTAGAAGCTGGAACACGAAAAATGAATGCACAGCCGCATCTGCGCGGATTGTTCAAAAAAGATTCAAATAAATATTATAACCTGATACTGCAGAGATTGTTCAGGTAGAAAGGAAAAAAATATGTCAATCAAAACGAGAAAACCACCGCTGAAAGAAACAGTGGGAGCACAGTATGTGTGTTTCAATACGCCGGACGAAAATGGACAGTGGACAGAAACGTTTGAGGAAAGCGTGGAGAAAACCGAAGTTGTAAAAAGCGTAAAAGTAACAGAGAACACAGGGACAACGGATGTATATGCTTCCGGGAAAATCTACGATACAGACACCCGCCAGCCATCAACGAACATCGAAGTCGAGGTAGTGGCGTTCCCGGCAGATACGCTTGCAAAAGCGAGAGGGGATGAGGTGACGAAAAACGGCCTCATTCTGTCCGGAGGAAAGAGCATTCGTCCGTTTTTTGCGTATGGAAAAGTGGTCAAAAACAAGGACGGCTCAGAGAGATATGATTGGTATCCGAAATGTAAGCTCACAGCAAACACAGATGATGCGGCAACAGGTGAGGAAACGTTTTCCGTGCAGACAGATACAGTAACGATCGTTGCGTACCCATTCGACGCAAAAGAAAATATTAAAGTATCGCTGGATTCCAGCATGAAAGCATTCCCGGAGGGGCTGACAGAAGAAAAGTTCTTCTCGAAACCAATCCTCAAGGATGACGATCTGACAACGGCAGTAGCCGGATAAGGAGAAACATGAAAGATTATATTGTAGATTTGACGGACGGCACCCGGCTGCCCGTCAATGTTAATTTTGGCACACTCTATTATCTGCAGAAAATGCCGAAATTTTACAAGCTGGCAAAAAAGAAACAGGAAAAACTGACAGATCCGGAAAAGATGGATCTTGCGGCCGCATCCGTGTACGCCATCCTGCGGAGCAACGGAAAAACGGTGACGTTTGACGAGGCATTGCAGCTGGTGCCGATGGATGATGAGCAGATCCGCGTGCTGTTGGAGGGCTTTTCAGCCAGATGCGACGAATATGCTAAAAAAAAACGGGCACGCCAGCAGATGGCGAAGGGCTTGACGTAGACTGGGCGGAATACCGGATCTGCGCCGCGGAGATGGGGATGAGCGAGGAAGAATTTTTTAATTGCGACCCCATCTTTTTTAACGAAATGTATGAAAAATTTTGGGAGAGAAAGAAAGTAGGTGAGCTGTATGGCGGATGATATGAAGCGGGTCGGTTTATCGTTCAAAACGGACGGTACGGTAGATTTTCAGAAAAGCCTGAAACAGATTTCGGAAGCCGTACAGGGTAACCGGGAAGAGTTTAAACGTGCGAAAATCGCCTGGGATGACAGCACAACGGCCATGGAGAAACTGACCGACAGACAGAAATACCTGCAGAAACAGACCGAAACATACAACGAAAAAGTGGAGATCCTGAGAAGAGAGCTTTCTGAACTGGAGGGAGCAGAGAACAAAAACGAGAAAGCGATGTCCCAGAAGAAAAAACAGCTTTCCCAGGCAGAGACAACACTTGCCCAGTACCAGAAAGGCCTGAAAGAAGTAAACCAGGAAATCAAGAGCGGCTCCGCGGTTTTGGAAGAGAACATGAAAAAACTGGATGACTCCATCAGCACGCTGGATGCGTCCGCAAAAAAGAATGAATCCTCATTCAAGCTGATGAAGAGCCAGTGGGACAAAAACACCTCATCTGCGAAAAAATTAAAAGATGAGCAGAAGTATCTGACGGAGCAGGGCGAGACGTACCAGAAAAAAGTTGGTCTTGTGAAAGAAGAGCTGAAACTGCTGGAAAATGCCGAGGGCGATAATAAAAAAGCGATCGAGGAAAAGAAAGCCGCACTCAATGAGGCGGAGACATCGCTGAATGAATACAAGAGCCGTCTGAAAGAGGTCAACGAGCAGCTGCAGTTTGGAAAAGCGTCAATTGATGAATTTGCGGGAAAAGTAGAAAAGGTCGGAGAAAAAGTAAAAAGTGCGGGATCGAAAATCACCAAAATTGGAACTACGGCGGTAGCCGGAGTGGCCACAGCAGGGGTCAAGGCCGCAATGGAGCTCGACGAAGGATATGATATTATCATATCGAAAACGGGCGCATCCGGCGAGGCACTGGAAGGGCTGAACGATGTTGCAAATAGTGTCTACGGGAAACTGCCTACCACGATGACGGATGTAGGTACAGCGGTCGGAGAAATCAATACAAAATTCGCAAGTACAGGAGATGAGCTGGAAAATCTCACAGAACTTTTTGTGAAATTTGCAGACATCAATGGAACTGATCTGAATAGTTCCATTGATAATGTCAATAAAATCATGAGAGTATGGAATGTTGACATTTCGGATACTGGAAAGCTTCTCGGGTTGATTACACAAAAAGGACAGCAAACAGGAGTCTCTGTTGATTCACTGATGCAGAACGTGTTGAGTAACAATTCCGTTTTTAAAGAAATGGATTTGACTCTGGAGCAGGCGATCCAGCTTATGGCTGATTTTGAAATGAACGGTGTTGACAGCACCACAGCGCTCGCAGGGCTAAAAAAAGGTCTGCAAAACGCAGTAAGCTCTGGGGTGCCGATGAATCAGGCGCTTGCTGAAACGATTGGAAAAATCAAGGATGCTAAAACAGATACAGAAGCGCTCTCTATTGCCACAGAATTATTCGGCAAAAAGGGAGCAGCAGAGATGGCGACAGCGATCAGAGAAGGACGAATCAACATCGAAGATCTTTCTGGATCAATGAAAGACTGCGGAACGATTGTTGAGGACACGTTTGATCAGATGCAAGATCCGTGGGACAAGGGAACGATCGCCATGAATAATCTGAAGCTGGCGGGAAGCGATTTGGCCGGGGAGTTTCTGGATGATCTGATGCCGTTGATTGACAGCATGACGGAGCATCTCCAGAATTTTACGGAATGGTTTTCAGGACTTGATGAAGATACGAAACAGTTAATTATCAAAATAGGCCTGATAGTGGCAGCGATTGGCCCGATAATCATGATATTGGGAAGCATAATAGGAAGCGGGTCAAAAATAATCGGAGGAATTCCGATTATAGCGAAAGGACTGTCGGGACTGTTCGGCATCATTGCAGCGAATCCAGTAATTGCGATTATAACAGCGATCGCGATAGCGGTATTTGCCCTCTGGACAAATTGCGATGAATTCCGGGAAGGGGTCCTCGAAGGAATCGAAATTATAAAATCGGTACTGACCGCTGGATATGATTTCTGCGTGGAACTAGGCGAAGAAAAGCTCGGACGGATTCAGGATGCCTACGAAAAACACGGAGGCGGGATAACGGGAATACTGGCCGCAAGTTGGCAGGCGTGGAAAGAGGTATGGTCCACAGGATACGATGTGATCGACAAGCTGACAGGCGGAAAGCTCACGGGAATTAAAAACAAATTCTGGAACAAATTCGAAGAAATAAAAAACGTGGTAAAAAATGCACTGGATGCAGTGAAACGATTTTTTGCCGGCGAATGGCCGACACCAAAAATAAAAATGCCACATTTTAAAATATCACCGCCGGGATGGTCGATCGGGGATCTGGTAAAAGGAAGCATCCCGAGGTTAAGCGTCAATTGGCACGCGAAAGGCGCGATCTTGAACAGACCGACGGTTGTTAATCAGTCTGGAAACACGATCGACGTAGCGGGAGAGGCAGGACCGGAAGCCGTAACGCCGATTGAAACACTGAGAAAATATGTCCGAGAAGAAGTGAAGGACAATAATACGGATCTGATAAAGGCACTTGCGGAAGTCTTGGGAAATCTCGGTCTGACGATGGAAAACGTGATCAATCTTGGAGATGAAAGAATCTACCAGAAAGTTGTAAAATTAACCATCAAAGAGCTGAACAGACAGCAGACAAGCAAGCCTGTCTGGAAAGGAGGCTTTACGTGATTGATGATTATGAGGTTATTTTTGCAGGGGTCAGTTCGGCTGACCTCTGCATTTATGCGGTCAATCGGCCGAATATTCCAGCGGCGGAACGAGACATTGAAACACTAGAAGTGCCAGGGGTAGATGGAGCCTACCATATCGACAACGGACGCTACAAAGAAATCGTGATATCAATCGAAATGAACTATATAGGTCCGGAGTCGAAATGGCACGAAACCTGGAGAAAAGTCAAGCGATGGGCACAAGAGAAAAATGCAGAACTGATCCTGAATGACGATCCGATTTTTGCGTACCGCGCATATTATGCAGTTTTAAGCGAAAACAGCAGGGAAAGCCTGCGAGTTGGGAAATTCACGATCACATTCTATTGCTCACCGTATCTGTACGTACGCGGAAGCGATGAATATGAAAAGCCATATCCAATGCCGGTATACTGGGGCCACAAAGTAGGCGGCGGAGGATACGTGCTGACAGAAAACGGCCAGAAAGTAGCCACAAAAAGAAAGTTTTTTACACTGACGAATGAGTATGACACCTCGTGCCCCAAAATCAAAATTGAGGGCCACGGAGAGTGTTGGAGACGAATCAACGGAAATGAGCTGCTTGCACAGGTCAACGGAACGTTGATTATCGATACGGAAAAAGAAATCACAGTGAATGGTCATGGACGAAATGCGAGCAATGCAATCAGAGGAAACTATGAAGATTTCTATCTGAACCCGGGTGAGAATGTGATTTTGTTTGATTCTGCATTTGAGATTTCGATTGCACCGCGTTGGAGGACAAGATGATACAGGTTTACAAGCCAGAAAACAAAAATTTTGAAAATAACGGTGATTGCGTATTGCATCCGATGAAATGCGAGTTGTCGATGCAGCTTAGCGGAGGATGGGATATGGATATCGAGTGCGCAGCGGATGAGCTGTATATCGATTGCCTGAAAGCTGGATCCGTTATCACAGCACCGACCCCGTACGGAGAAAACGAACAGTTCCGGGTGTATGACGCAGAAAAGGAGATGGGTGGACTCATTGCAAAGGCACGGCCCATATTTTTTGACGCATCAAGAGAAACGCATCTGAAAGATGTGCGGCCGACACAGTGCACAGGTACGGAGGCGGCGGAGAAGATCAGCGTTGGAAAATATCGTGTTATTTCGGATATAACGGATATCAATACCGCGTACTACGTCAGGAAGAACCTGATTGAGGCGTTGCTGTCTGACGATGAAAACAGTTTCATTAACAGATGGGGTGGAGAACCCATTTTCCAGAATTATGTGTGCCAGATGAAGAAAAGAGCCGGAGGAGATTACGGGGCAGAAGTGCGGCTCGGCTTTAACATGAGTTCCGTTAAGGCGAAAGTAAACATGGATAACGTGGTTACAAGAATCGTTCCGGAAAGCTACAACGGATACACACTGCCAGATGATAGTTACTATGTGGACAGCCAAAATATTGGAAAATATCCGATTGCTTACACGAAAGTGGTGCAATACGAAGACGTAAAGCTGCAGGAGGACTGCGGAAACAATGAAACAGGATGCGCAACACTGGAAGATCTGCAGAAAGCATTACGGGAAAAAGCAAAAGCAGATTTTGAGGCAGGATGCGACCTGCCGGAAATTGCGTATGAAGTGGATCTTATCAATATTGAAAACACAATTGAGTACGCAGATGTGGAGAACCTTGTGAAAATCGGCCTCGGAGATTACGTAAAAGTGGAAAACAAAGATCTACAGATATCGACAAGAGAACGTGCTGTGAGTGTGGTGTGGGACTGCGTCATGAGAAGAAACACAACCGTCACACTCGGATCTGCGGAAAACGATTATTTGGATCGAATGAGTGCGGCGATGAAAACGGCAGAGCTGGCGCTGAATAAAGATGGAACCGTAAAAGGCGATCAGGTCACCGGAATGATTAATTTGATGAAAACCAGACTGAAAGCAACAGCAGAGAATGCGGAAAAACAGGCGGCGAAAGCAATCCTTTTCGAAGAGTTGGACAAGAGCAGCGAGCTCTATGGAGCAATGGCACTCGGGACCACGGGATTCCTGATCGCATCCGAACGAACGCCGGACGGCAGAGATTGGGACTGGAAAACGTTTGGCACAGGTCAGGGCTTTCTGGCAGATTACCTCATCGCAGGGGTGCTGATGTCACAGAATTACGCGGATGGGGAGCAAGGCTTTAAGCTGGATCTGAACAGCGGTAAGATTTTTGCATCGCTGCTGGAAATTTTCGGAAAAGAGGCTGGTAAACAATGCTCGGTTGCGCTGGAAAATGGAAGAGTTATTCTGAAAGAAGCCAGCGGAAAATCAGTTATCCAGATGTCATTACTCCAAAATGTGGATATTGCGACTGGAAAAAGCACATGGTCGGGGACGATCGGAAGCGGAAATACGTTTGTTGAAGTTAACCCGCAGGGCGATTACATCAGATTCAAAGCTGGATCAATCTACGAGGGGTATTCCGGTTCCGCGGGATTGAGCGGAAAGCTCGTGTACTCGGATGAGAGTTACCTAGTTATCCGAAACGGAAGAATCACCGGAGGAAGAATCAAGAAATCGGATGGAACGTGGGAGGAGTTAAAGAATGGCACTAATTAGCTCAAATACTTATCTGAGCATGGAAAATGCTATGGATAACGCACAGTACATCTATAATTTCATGATCCGAAACGGAGCGTCGCAGAACGCGGCGCTTGCCGTACTAGGCAATATGTACGCAGAGTCAACCTGCAATCCAGGGATCTGGCAGAATCTCGACAGCAGTAGAACAGACCTGGGATTTGGGCTGGTGCAGTGGACCCCATCCACGAAATATACGAATTGGGCCGCGGCGAAAGGATACGAGAGCAAGAATATCAACGGGCAGCTGCAGCGGATCCTCTATGAGAAAAACGTAGGGATCCAGTGGCAAAAAAGAACCACGTCGATGTCATTTGCGGAATTCTGGAACTCCGGAGAAAGCTTGGAAACGCTCGTAGAATTATTCGAGCTCAACTACGAGCAGCACGCCGGAGCAGTGCAGCCAAAAAGAAAAGAGTATGCGAATTATTGGAAAGCGCATCTGGCGTTGGATGATGATTCGATCGAAAAAATTGAAAAGGCGATTGCCTGGATGTTGAATATTGCGGCTGATAACTCACATGGATACGATCAGGGCTACAGATGGGGGCCGGATTATGACTGCTCCTCATTCTGCATCACAGCGTGGCAGGAGGCCGGCGTGCCGGTGAAAACGTATGGAGCATCCTACACTGGGGATATGCGGGAGGTCTTCCTGCGCTGTGGCTTTTCGGATGCGATCGGGAGTGTAGACGTCTATTCCGGATCAGGTCTGAAACGCGGCGATGTACTGCTGAGCGAGGGCTATCATGTAGCAACCTACATAGGCAATGGACAGATTGTACACGCATCTCAGAACGAATTCGGCGGAGCAGTGGGAGGAAAGACCGGGGATCAGACGGGAACAGAAATCTGCACAAGGAGTTATTATTCCCATACACCGCCGTGGGATCATGTACTGAGATATAAGCAGGGAGGCACAGAGGAGACACCAACACCAGAACCAACGGCAACAGTGTACCCGGTGCAGTGGATACCGGCATAGAGAGGAGACGAAAAAAATGGACATGACAATGTTTGAGTGGCCGACGAAAGCCAAAGTCGAAAGCACAGATTATGTAGCGATTTGCGACGCAGACGGAAATGAGAAAAAAATTGCCGTGGACGATTTGAAAAATATCCAGAAAGCAGAAACCACAGGGGAAACTGTGGAGGAGTGGCTGAAAACAAAACTGAAAAGCTATGCAGGATTTTCGGACGGATTCTACCCGGATCTGGGCGGATGGTCTGGAGGAACGGATGCATTCGGACTGATCACAAAAAAAGGAGTTAAGGTGCAGTACGTAGGATTTATGGCAGATGGAAAAATCCGTATGGGATCCTATGATACGAGCAGCGGTGAGTACAAAATCTATATGCACGGAGATGCTCTGGCGGATCATCCGGTTGGATCCGTGTGGATCACGGAAGAAAAAACTGCAGATCCGAATACAATTTTTGGCGGAACGTGGGAGAGATACGCAAAAGGAAGGACACTGGTTGGCGTTGATGAAGAAGACACCACGAAAAAATGGAACACAGCTGGACTGCAGGCCGGTGTTATGACAAACAACATCGACCACAAACACTACGAGACCAACGGAGCCGATGAGGGATCTATGTATCAGATTTTCGGAGAAGATGGAGGACCGTATGGCTCTACGGTCCAGGCAAAAATGAATAATGCATCATGGAAAGCACAGACATCGGTTGGAAATATTAGAGTAAATAAAGTCTCCAATATTATTGATGGATCAAAAACTATCAATAACATGCCGCCGTACATCACAGTCTATATCTGGAAACGTACAGCTTAGGAGGGAAAGATCATGAGAGTACTTGAATTTTCTGTTATGGGTCAGCGAATCGAAAAGCGAGGGGATTTTTCCGGTCTGGTGGCGGGCAGTGAGCAGTATATGACAGCGAAATTTTATTTTGACCGGGAGTGGGCCGGAAAAGTAAAAGTGGCAGAGTTCCGACGGATCGACTCTAAAATTGCAGAATGCTTTTCGGAAAAAATAACAGGAAACTGCTGCATCGTGAGAACAGAGGTACTGCGCGGAAAGAAATGGTACGTGAACGTAGTAGGACTGGGAAAAGACGGAATGAAACTGTCAACAAACAGGGTAGAGGTGAAACAGGAGGAATGACATGAGTACAACGGACGAATTACTGGAAGAGATGCTGGAAGATGTGGAAGAGTACGCAACACCAGTCACGGACGATGATCTGCAGTTCTGGATTGACGAACATCTGAGAGTGATTTCTATCCCGAAAAACGGCGTAGTAGCTGGAGTTGAAGGAGATAAAAATGTAAATAAGATCAAATTCGGCATGAACCGGTATTACCACGGCTTCGATATGTCCACATTCTCCGGGAGAATTTTGTACTCAAACGCCAAAGGAAATAAAAATTACTACAACATCACAGATATGCAGGCAAGCGGGAGCGCCATCACGTTTTCGTGGCTCGTAGACGCCGATGCCGTGCAGTACATGGGCAAAACCGCGTTCGTAGTCTACCTCTTCAAAATTCAGGGCTCGGAGCTGCGGCAGAAATTCTATTCAACGTTGGCGACACTGAAAGTATTGGAAGGAATGGAAGTAGATTCCGCTGTACCAGTCGAAAAACAGACGGACATCATCGAGCGGATGAAAGAGGAGATCAGCGCCTACGCAGAAGAAGTCAAGAAAAGCCTGCCGGCCGACTACACGGCGATGACGGAGCAGGTTAGTTCGCTCAAGGAAGATTTAGCTGACTATTATCCAAAGAAACAAGGCGCGTTCAAACGAGTAAATATGATTTTAAATTTGCCCGATGAAGTAATTATGCCATCTGGAATTGAAAAAAATATTTTGAATGGTGTGTGCGAGATTAATGGTACATCTACAATTGATTATCCGAATCTCATCATCAAAAAATCTATATTAACAAACCATGTATATTTATTTACTGCAAAGATGAAAGAGAATGAAATTAGCTATCAATCATGTTCTCTTATAACAAGAATTGGAACGAAGCCTATTACACGAACCGCAGTAGGAGAATATCCCGTACAGCTTTTTGAGTATGAAAACTACTCTGAGTACACTACTTTCTGCGCGCTTTTCTCACATAATTCGGATGCGGATGTCGATTTCTCAATTTCGTTTGACCTTGCTAAAACTAGCAGAGAAGTGGCTATTTCTGCAAAAGACTTCGTTATTACGGATGTAACAGGTTTAACAGATGCACAAATAATAGAAATTGTACAAACAGGAATGCAAGATGGTGTGTATTATAACCCCGGTAAAAATGTTGCAGATGCTTTGTCTAATCAAGCAAAGGAAGATATTACAGTTGAAACAATAAAGAGAATGTATCCAAATCCAAATGGATATTGGTACGGAAAGAAATGCTTGGTTATTGGAGATAGCACATCCGCCACCGAACAGTGGCAGAAAAAGCTTTCCGAAAACCTCGGTATGAGTGTAACAACTCACGCCAAAGGCGGTATTCAATTTTTACAAATGGTTGTCGGTAGTCTTGGGTATGAGGGTGATTATGATAATGAAACGGGAAACACTGGCGTTTTACAACCGCTAAAAATAAGTGATGTGTACGACAAAAACTTAATCATTATTTTTGGCGGTTTTAACAACAGGGGTATGAAGCTTGGTGAAATTACTGACTTATACAAAACTGATGGAACAGGACAAAATACCGTAACTGGGCAACTCCAATTCGTACTTAATTGGATATACGATTTGCTTAAAGGAAATGAGTCTTATGCTCAAAACCTAAAGTGCAAAATTGTAGTTGTGACACCTTATTGTTGTGGAAAATACAATTATGCAAACTATGATGGTTATAGTGGTGATAACTGGGCTGGTTATACTTTGCGTGAAATGTGCGACAGAATTATTGAAATTGCTGCGTTAAACAACTGTTCTAGTTATAACGCATGGGAAAACAGTGGAATCGGTCGTCACACATGGACAATTTATTCCGCATCTCCTACCGCAACGAAAGAAGCGGGAAGTGATACTGCACCGTATCCTACAAATGCAGACCAGTTGCACCTCAATGATTCGGTAGGATATCCTCACTTGGGGGATTGTATTTCTGCTTTTGTAAATGGAATCGTTTAATTAACTAAAATGAAATTTAAACTTTTTGGCTTATGAAACAGATCAAATAATAATTATTGGCAGGTTTCCTTGTCCGTGGTATAATTTTAGTATCAAAAGTACGGGAGGAAATGCAAATGAATATTGTGGAAGTAGGTAAAGGAAGCGATAGAATTGAAATGCTCGGATATGATTTGCTGTCGGTAATATCCGAAGGAAAGACAGAAAGTGTGGATGTAGTGATAAAACACTTGGAAGACGCCGATTTAGTACATTATTTGGTAAATAAGTACAAAGATTACTTCAGCCTTGTATATGAAGGTTGTCCGTATAATTTAGACGAATGGGAAAAGGTTTTTGAACCATATTCATATCTTACTTTCGGTCATGACGTGAGTAGAAAGATGCAACTTCATAATCAAGAAAAGGATGGATTGCTTGTTGTCATGAATATAATTTTGCAAGAAATATCCGAAAGAAAATACAAATAATCAAATACCAACCATCAATACGGTGGTTGGTATTTTTAGTTTGCGCGCCATGGGCGCGCTCTAACGGGTGAAAGTCCCGAACACGCCTAGGCGACAAGGAAGTGTATAGCTGAACAGCAAGGGTGTCTATCGTAAGGTAGAATCTGAAGGAAGCTGTAAGCAAACTCTTGGTCCGACGGACAGAAATCACATATGAGGCTAGGTTCCGCTTGGTAAGTCTGCTAAATGCTAATTGGTTGAGTGCATACAATGAGTTGACATCTATATGTAAGGAAAACAATATTGAGCTTATACTATGTACGATTCCAAACGTGCCAGAAAGAAATCATAACTTTAAAAATGCGATCATTCGTTCAAGCGGTTACAGATATGCAGATGTAAGCAAAGCAGTCGGTTCAGAAGTTACAACATCTTGGTACGACGGGCTTCTTTCATCTGACAAAGTACATCCAAATGGTATAAAAGGAGCAACAGTAATTATGTCAGAAATATTTAGTGCTGTTCCTGAAATCGGGTAGATGATAACCCAGCCTTATTTGTTTCAGAACGCGCTCCTCACGGCCGGCTGAAGAAGCCGGCGATTGAGAAAAGGGTGCGGCAGTTGGGAGAGATGTCTAAAATCGGGCGGAGAGTGTATCCGCATCTGATCAGACACACGACTGCGACAGATGGATTGGATTGAGGAATGCCAATCGAAGAGGTACAGCAGTTTCTCGGGCACGTAAATATTAACACCACCATGGTCTATGCTCAGGTATCAAGAGCCAATTTAAAGCGGGACCACAGACGGTACATTGTATGAGAGCGGATTTTCGCTCTCATTTTTTGAAGGAGAAAACATGACTGAGATTAGAGCAGGGCCCGCGCGGAGGCCCTATTTTTGCACATAAAATAAGAAGAGAAGGAGAAAAAATCATGAAAATTATTGACTCTTATAACGCTGTAGTGGGCAGCGTGGTAGCGGTGCTGTCGTATCTGCTGGGGCCGCACTGGATCCTGTTTGCACTTTTCCTCGGCCTGAATGTGGCAGACTGGCTCACGGGCTGGATGAAAAGTAGAATCGCCCACAAGGAGAGTTCCAGCGCGGGCTGGAAAGGGGTACTCAAGAAACTCGGGTACTGGCTTATGATTGTAGTAGCATTTGGAGCGAGCACGGCTTTTGTTGAAATTGGCAATACAATCGGGATTGACCTCAAAATCACAACACTGCTGGGGTGGTTTGTACTGGCATCGTTGCTGGTGAACGAAATCCGGTCGATTATCGAGAATTTTGTGGAAGCCGGATTTAACGTGCCACTAGTTCTGACTAAGGGACTGGAAGTCGCGGACAAAGCAATCAACCAGGAGCAGGAAAAGAAATCAGAGTGAGGGCGGCCAACAACCGTCCTCTTTTGCGCCGGCGCAATTCCGGCAGAAACGAGGGAAAACAATGAGAATTGACAGATCTTATATCAGTAACCAGAACACCTACGCCGAAAACGATCCGCGGTGTATCGTTGTACACAATACCGATAACTTTGCCGCTGGAGCCGACGCGCTGGCGCACGCGAGAGCGCAGTATAACGGCAATTTCCAGAACATGTCCGCCCATTATTACGTGGATGATGGGGATGTTGCCTATCAGGCGGCACCGCACAGCCGCGGATGCTGGCATGTGGGCGTAAATTATGGTGGTAATAACCTGTTCGGCAGATACGGCAACCGCAGTAGCATCGGCGTAGAGATGTGCGTGCAGAAGGGGTATAATTACAAAAAAGCGTTTCAGAACACGGTGGCCGTGGTCAAGGAGATTATGCGGGAAACCGGTATTCCAGCCAGCCGTGTATACCGGCACTATGATATCTGTAGCAAGCACTGCCCGAGCCAGATCATCGAGAGAGGGGATTGGGAGCGGTTTAAGAGCCTGATCAGTGACGCGGCATCGGTCGAACAGCCAGAAAGCGGAAAGTATGAGCCTGGTATTTACAAGGTCAATACCGACCTTAATATTAGAGAGCAGCCGAACGCAGACAGCCGACGAGTTGGAACGATCAAAGACCGCGGCAGCTACACGGTGACAGAAATTCAGAATGGAAGCTGGGGACGGTTGCTCTCTGGCGCTGGCTGGATTAACTGCCATACTAAGTATTGCACTTACGGCGGAGCAGCTCCGAAAGAAGAATCGACCGTAAAAGCGATTTTGGTTGATGGAGTATGGGGACCGGAGCTGACCAAACGCTTGCAGGAGATTTTTAAAACCGGAGTAGACGGCGTGATCAGCAATCAGCCAACCGCCAATAAAAAATACTGTGCTGGCATCGCGGCGGCCGAATGGTCTGGCAAGCTGTCCGGCGGATCCGATCTGATCAGGGCCATGCAGAGATGGGCAGGAGTGACCGCAGACGGCTACCTCGGACCGCAGACCATCCGCGCGCTCCAGAAAAAACTCGGCACACCGGTAGACGGCGTGATCAGCTACCCGTCAGCGATGGTCAAGGCTTTGCAGGAATGGTGCAATCGGCAGTAAAAAAATATAAAAGATATCAAGAGGCGTGGGGATTTTCCCTACGCCTCTTTTTATTGCCATTTTTTAAGGTAAAATTAAAATAAATATATTACGTAAAATGTATTGACATATTGCGCAATATGTGATATATTATAACCATAGAAACGAAATAATAATTGATGAAAGAAATATTTACTCGGAAGATTGGAAGAGGTGATAATAAAATGGTAAAATTAAAAGTTGGTAGAAATATAATTGAACTTGATGAAAAAGATCTAATTTTAGATAACGGAGCTTGTTATCAAATTGTTACTAAAAAAGTTGGAGGATTTGATTGGTATTATCCGATAATGAGTAAAAAATTGTTTCATGATTTAAAAAAACTTGAATTAATTTTCACAAGTGAAGAATTAAAAGAAGATGCTATAAAGAAATATGGTACATCGGTAATAACTTATTGGAAATTTAACATTGAAAGAATGCAAAAACTTGGATATTAAATCGATGTAAAGGCGGTAATTATGAGAGAAACAAAAGAATTTAATCAAATTGAATACATCAACAATTACATAAAGAAGAAATACGATCGGATAAATTTGGTTGTACCGGCGGGAAGCAAACAAGTTATTAAAAGTAGGGCTGCACAAAAAGGAAAAAGTGTCAATCAGTATATAAATGAACTGATCGACAATGACTTAAAAAATAGTAAAGAGAAAAAAGGAGATAAGAAAATGAAAAAATTTGAAATCGTAAAAACAACAGCAGAAATCAGCTGGAAAGAAAGGGATGAAATCAAGGAAGGATGCACGATGTACGATGTGGATCCGGAAAAAATTGCTTCATTCGGAACCAAAGAGGAAGCCGAAAAGGAATTGAAAAAATACAAAACGGATGTTTGCGCATCCGGAAGCCTCTTCACGGTCGAAGAGTTTTCAATCCAGGAAAACGAATATGACGAAGACGGCGAGTGGATCGGAGGCGGAGATATTTGGAAGTTTACTCCAATGGAAATTTTCGTGGTCGACAAAGAAACGCGGAAAACAATCGCAAAAGTCGAAACTTACGAAGAGGCGGAGGAGGCCGCAGAAGAGTATGAGGCCGATGCGGGCGCCGATATCGTTTTTTACGAATAAAAGATGAAAACTACGAAGTAGGCGATATTTGCAGAAACAGCTTCGACGAAGACGAGATCATCATTGAAAACGCAGAAGTGATCGGAATAGCATAAGAACAGGAGAAAAAAGGAAACAAAAGAATGAAAGTAAAACCGTGTCAAAAATTGACGCGGTTTTTTATTTGACATGGTGGGCACAATATGCTAAGATCTGAATGTGTCATTTTCGTGTCATGGGATCGTTGGAAAATGGCGTATTTGCGGGCAGAATAAGAGGTATGGATACTTGACTTTTAATCAAGTTGTCCGGGGTTCGAATCCCCGATGCTTCACTATGTGGAACCCTTTCGAGGGTTCTTTTTTTGTTCTGCATATCCCAAATTGGTCCACCGGACCAATTTTGATTATGTTTATCTTAAGGTTACGGCGAAAATCTTGCAAAAGAGCAGGAAATGTACTATGCTTTGAAAGAATAAAAGAGAACGGAGGAATCTGTTTATGGCACAAAAAAAGAAAAACAAAAGACGAAGAC
>ERZ791834.788-NODE-788-length-18767-cov-7.40723_pt1 | contig 18767 bp, 16 predicted proteins | sample MGYA00510293_ERZ791834 | MGnify/ENA primary metagenome ERZ791834 (study PRJEB30046, sample SAMN00715253) | human gut metagenome | study: EMG produced TPA metagenomics assembly of the A metagenome-wide association study of gut microbiota in type 2...
TATGTGCAAGTTTGCGGACTGGATATTCGATGCTGGCAGCAACTTCAGAAATTTCCCAGTCCTGAAGTCCTTTATCCAGAACCTGGTTTCCGATTTCTACAATTTTTACACTTACTTCATAACTTAAATTTCCTGATTCCTCCCCGGTCTGACCGGAAAAAGAATAGATTATATACATAATTGCCAGTGCCGGCAGAAAAGACAGTGGTTTTAATACAAAGGTGATCAGTTCTTTCATAATGCTTATCCCTCCTTCTTATTATTACGCAACTATATCATTTTTTCAGATATTTGTAAAGGAGGACAAAATTCCCCATTGGGAATCTTCTTAAAATAAAGGAAATAGAGGAAGACTGTTTTACAACTATATCCGAGTGTGTTATTCTATAACTGTTATCCATATCGCAAAGCGGTATGTAGAAAGTCAGGAGGGAAACCGCATGAAATTAACAGCATTGTTAGAACGTTTACAATATGAAGTTGTGCAGGGAACAAAAGAGATAGAAATTACGGAATTGACAAATGATTCCAGAAAAGTAACAGAAGGCAGTGTCTTTGTCTGCATCAGTGGAGCTGTATCAGACGGACATCAGTATATTGAAGAAGTAGGAAAGAAAGGTGCGGCAGCAGTCATTGTGGAGAAGGATGTGGAGGCACCAAAGCATATGACCGTCATCCGCGTGGAAGATACGAGATATGCACTGGCACTTGCATCGGCTGCATATTTCGGATATCCGGCAGAACAGTTGAAAGTAATCGGAATTACAGGAACAAAGGGGAAGACAACAACAACTTATATGGTCAAATCCATTCTGGAAGAGGTCGGACATAAAGTAGGTCTGATCGGAACGATTGAGGCAATCATTGGGGATGAGGTGATCCCGGCGGTCAATACGACTCCGGAGTCTTTTACAATTCATCAATATTTTCGGAAGATGGTCGATGCAGGGTGTGATGCAGTTGTGATGGAAGTGTCCTCACAAGGGTTGATGCTGCATCGGACGGCAGGAATTCCGTTTGAAATCGGGATTTTTACAAACCTGGGGGAAGATCATATTGGACCGAATGAACATAAGGATTTTGAAGACTATAAGAGATGTAAGGGATTGCTTTTCAGACAGTGTAAGATCGGGATTGCAAATGTAGACGATCCCTATTTTAAAGATGTATTCCGAGAGGCTACCTGTGAAATAGAAACATTTGGATTTTCCGAGAAGGCAGATCTTCGTGCCGAACATGCAGAACTGGTGACAAGACCGGGGTACCTCGGGGTAGCCTATCACGTAGCAGGTCTGATGGATTTTGATGTGGAGATTGATATTCCAGGGACGTTCAGCGTGTATAATTCGCTGACAGCCATTGCAGTGTGCAGACATTTTAATGTACCGTCAGAGAAGATTCAAAAAGCGCTGAAAGTAGCGAAAGTGAAAGGGCGCATTGAGATGGTCAAAGTTTCAGATGAATTTACGTTGATGATCGACTATGCGCACAATGCGATGAGTCTTGAGAGCCTTCTGACCACCTTGAAGGAATATCATCCAAAGCGTCTGGTATGTCTGTTTGGATGTGGAGGAAACCGTTCCAAGACGCGCCGCTATGAGATGGGAGAAGTGTCGGGTCGTCTGGCAGATCTGACGATCATTACATCAGATAATCCAAGGTTTGAGGAGCCGCAGGAAATTATTGATGATATTAAGATTGGAATGAAGAAGACAGATGGAGCATATGTGGAGATCTGTGACCGGAAGGAGGCAATCCGCTATGCGATCGTCAACGGACAGCCGGGAGATGTGATCGTACTGGCAGGAAAGGGACATGAAGATTACCAGGAGATCAAAGGAGTCAAGTATGCGATGGATGAGCGGGACTTGATTGCGGATATTCTGGCAGAAGAAAGAGAACGGGAGCAGTAAATGTACGCAGATATCATTGTAGATATTACCCATGAAAAATTAGATAAGATCTTTCAATACCGGATTCCAAAAGAGATGGAAGGACGGCTGCAGACTGGGATGGAAGTTTTGATCCCGTTCGGCAGAGCAAATCGTGAGACAAAGGGATATGTGATTGGATTCTCTGAAAAATGTAATTACGATCCGGAGAAGATTAAAGAGATCACACAGATCAGCCAGAATCATATTGCGATTGAGGCAAAGCTGGTGGCGCTTGCGGCATGGATGAAGGAACATTATGGTGGAACAATGATACAGGCGTTAAAGACGGTTCTTCCGATCAAGCAGCAGGAGAAACAAAAAGAGCAGAGAAGCATTCGATTGCTCCTTGACAGAAGGGAAGCAAAAGAAAGGCTTTCGTATTTTCTCTCAAAAAATCAAACTGCCAGAGCAAGGGTTGTTGCAGCGCTGTTAGATCGTCCTATTCTTCCGTATGAGTATGTCACAAGACAGCTGAAAGTTACAGCGGCGGTGCTCCGGGCGATGGAAGAGCAGGGAATTCTTCAGATAGAAGCCGAGGTTGTGTACCGCAATCCGGTGACTGCGAAGCGAACAAAGCAACAGTCATTTTGCTATACCGAGGCACAGCAGGCGGCAATCCATATATTTTGTGAAGAGTATCGTCGGGGAAAACGGGGAACTTATCTCGTGTATGGTGTGACTGGGAGTGGGAAGACAGAAGTCTACATGGAAATGATCGAGCATGTGATCGCGGAAGGAAAGCAGGCGATCGTTTTAATCCCGGAGATTGCCTTGACCTATCAGACGGTCATGCGGTTTTACCAGAGATTTGGCGACCGGGTGTCAATCATCAATTCCAGGCTGTCAAAAGGGGAGCGGTACGATCAGATGCTCCGGGCGAAGAGGGGAGAGATCAATGTGATGATCGGTCCCCGCTCGGCGCTGTTTACTCCATTTGAGAGACTGGGACTGATCATCATTGATGAGGAACATGAAGGAACGTATAAGAGTGAACAGACACCACGTTATCATGCGAGAGAGACCGCGATCGCGCGTGCCGCGATGGAGGGGGCAAGTGTTGTGCTTGGCTCCGCAACGCCGTCGATGGAGGCATTTTATAAAGCGGTGACTGGAGAATTCCGTTTGCTCCGACTTCCGGAACGGGCAAAGCAAAGAGCGATGGCGCATGTGACAGTGGCAGATATGCGAAGAGAGCTGGAAAAGGGGAATCGGTCTATTTTCAGTGATGCACTTCGCAGTCTGATGGAAGACCGGTTAAAGAAAAAGGAACAGATTATGCTGTTTTTGAACCGCCGTGGGTACGCGGGATTTATCTCTTGCCGTTCCTGCGGTCATGTCGTGAAATGTCCGCACTGTGATGTGTCGCTTTCTTCTCACAGGAATGGGAAACTTGTATGTCATTACTGTGGGTATGAACAGCCGATGGTGACATCCTGCCCGGAATGTGGATCCAGCCATGTCGGAGGATTCCGTGCGGGAACCCAGCAGATCGAAGAACTGCTTCTGCGGGAGTTTCCGCAGGCGAAAGTCCTTCGAATGGATATGGATACGACGAAACAGAAAGACGGACATGAGAAGATCCTTGCTGCATTTTCAAGCGGGGAGGCAGATATTCTTGTGGGAACACAGATGATCGTAAAAGGACATGACTTTGGAAATGTGACACTGGTCGGAGTTCTTGCGGCGGACTTGTCGCTCTATGCGGACGATTACCGGGCCGGAGAGAGAACCTTTCAGCTTCTGACGCAGGCGGCAGGCCGAGCGGGGAGAGGAGAGAAGGCCGGAGAAGTTGTGATCCAGACATACAGTCCGGAACACTATAGTATTGTAGCAGCGGCAAAGCAGGATTATGAACAGTTTTTTCAGGAAGAAATGACTTATCGCGCATTGATGGGATACCCTCCGGCAAGTCAGCTTATGGCAGTTCTCGTTTCCTGTAAGGAGGAAGAACTTCTTGAGACAGCATGTCACTATCTGAAGACTTATGCGGAAACATGCTGCAAAAAGTGTGAGCGGGCAGGGACATCTGTGCAGCTGATCGGACCGGCAAGTCCTTATGTCGGGAAGGTCAGAGATACTTATCGCAGAGTGATTTATCTGAAATCGGAGCAGGAAGCAGTACTTGTGTTCCTGAAGGATCAGCTGGAACAATATATAGAGATCAACAGTGGATTTCAAAATCTTTGGATACAGTTTGATCTGAATCCGATGAGTGTGTTTTAGTGAGCTCAATTACAGCATGATAAAATATATAAGAATAAAAATGGAAAGAAAGGAGAGTATGGCGTAGTTTTATAGGAAATACACCATACGAGAAAGAAAATGGCAATTAGAAAGATTCGTGAAATGGGAGATGACGTGCTGACAAAAGTCTGCAAGGAAGTAGAAAAGGTAACCCCTCGTACAAAAGTGCTGATCGATGATATGTTTGATACAATGTATGATGCGATGGGAGTTGGACTTGCCGCACCACAGGTTGGAGTGTTAAAGAGAATCGTTACGATCGATGTGGGAGAAGGACCGATTCTCCTGATCAATCCGGAGATCATTGAGACTTCCGGAGAGCAGACCGGGGAAGAAGGATGCTTAAGTGTGCCGGGAAAATCCGGTGTGGTGACAAGGCCGAATTATGTCAAAGTGCGTGCATTTGACGAAGATATGAAAGAAATTGTACTTGAGGGAGAAGGACTTCTTGCCCGTGCATTCTGCCATGAGATCGATCATCTGGATGGGCATTTGTATGTAGAAAAAGTAGAAGGCGAACTGGAAGATATGTATTACGAAGAAGACTAGGAGGAAATGTGATGAGAGTCATTTTTATGGGAACACCGGAATTCTCGGTGGGGACATTGGAGGCACTTGTAGAGGCAGGTCATGAAGTCGTGCTTGCGGTCACGCAGCCAGATAAGCCAAAAGGACGAGGAAAAGAGATGCAGTTTACTCCGGTAAAAGAGGCGGCTATCCGCCATCAGATTCCAGTGTATCAGCCGGTGAAAGTCCGTGAGAAAGCGTGTGTGGAAGTGCTGAAATCATATGAGGCAGATGTCATTGTTGTTATTGCATTCGGACAGATCCTTCCAAAGAGCATCCTGGAGTTGACACCTTATGGGTGTATTAACGTACATGCATCACTGCTTCCAAAATACCGTGGGGCAGCGCCGATCCAGTGGGCAGTCATTGACGGAGAGAAGGTGTCAGGTGTGACAACGATGCAGATGGATGAGGGACTTGATACTGGTGATATGATCTTGAAAAAAGAAGTCATTTTGGATGAGAAAGAGACAGGTGGAAGCCTGCATGACAAGCTTGCAGAAGCGGGTGCGGCGCTGTGCGTAGAAACACTGAAAAGACTGGAAGAAGGAACAGCTCCGGCTGAAAAGCAAGGGGAAACGACGACAGATTACGCAAAGATGCTGACAAAACAGATGGGAGAGATTGACTGGAAGCAGCCGGCAGAGAAGATTGAGCGTCTGATTCGAGGGTTGAATCCGTGGCCAAGCGCCTATACATACTGGAACCAGAAAGTTATGAAAATCTGGCTTGCAGATACTGAGGCGGATGAAAGCGGCGAAAAAGAGAAAATGGCGTCAGAGGAAGCAAAACATCCAGAACCTGGTACCATCACAGCAGTCGCAAAAGACAGGTTTTCCGTGCAGACAGGAGAAGGACTTCTGACTGTTTTGGAATTACAGATTCCGGGGAAAAAGAGAATGGATGCAGGAGCATTTTTAAGAGGATATCAGATCAAAGAGGGAGAAATCTTAGGATAGGAAGATCTTGGAGAGAGGAACTTGAGAAATCGATAAAGATTCTCTTAAAAAACTATAAAATAAAGTATTTCTAAGGGAAATTCGTATATAATGATTCTGACAGCTGTAAAAAGCAGCAGTTTACACGAAGAAGTCTTTATCAGATAGGAGCGAGAAAATGTATAGAGCATATTATCCAATGTATTTTGATCCAACATACCTGCTTGTGATTGTAGGAGTATTGCTCTGCATGCTTGCATCTGCAAGGGTGCGGACAACTTACGCCAAATATGAGCGGGTGAGAAATCATTCCGGGATGACCGGGAGAGATGCGGCAGAAAGGATTTTAAGGGGAGCAGGAATTTTTGATGTACGAATTGAACGGGTAAGCGGGCATCTGACGGATCACTATGATCCGAGGAATAAAGTGTTACGGCTGTCGGACAGTACGTATAGTTCAGCATCGGTTGCTGCAGTTGGTGTGGCAGCGCACGAGTGCGGACATGCCATCCAGCATGCGGTCGGATATGCACCTCTTAACATCCGAAGTGCACTTGTTCCAGTGGCAAACTTTGGATCGACTATCGCATGGCCGTTGATCGTTCTTGGACTTTTTATTTCCGGAAATTCTTCTAGTCTTCTGATCCAGATCGGAATTTTGGCATTTTCATTATCCGTATTGTTTCAGATTGTTACACTGCCGGTGGAGTTTAATGCATCTGGCAGGGCAATTCGGATTTTAGGAGAGAGCGGAATGCTCTATCCGGATGAGATCAGCGGTACAAAGAGAGTACTTGGTGCAGCAGCTTTGACGTATGTCGCGAGTGCTGCGTCAGCAATCTTACAGCTGATCCGTATCATATTGATCACAGGAGGAAGAGGAAATGGCGAAAATGACAGATGATAGGGAATTGATACTCGGCGTTCTTCTTGAAATTACGAGGGATGGAGTGTACAGCCATATCGCCATTCGAAATGTGCTGGAGAAATACCAGTATTTAGATAAAAAAGAGCGTGCCTTTATCACGAGAGTTGTGGAAGGAACGCTGGAGAGAATGATTGAGATCGATTATATTATCAATCAGTTCTCAAATGTGAAAGTAAATAAAATGAAGCCGGTCATCCGGACGATTCTTAGGAGCGCAGTCTATCAATTAAAATATATGGACGGCGTTCCTGATTCTGCTGTCTGCAATGAGGCAGTCAAGCTGGCGGAGAAAAAAGGGTTTCGCAGCCTGAAGGGATTTGTCAATGGGGTGTTGCGCACAATTGCAAGAAATATGGATCAGATCCGTTATCCGGAAAAAGAAAAAAATCCTGTATCATGGCTTTCCATTCATTATTCTATACCGGAATGGATGGTAAAACTGTGGCTTTCCGAGTATGGTGCAGAGACTGTTGAGAAGATGCTGAAAGGATTTCTGGAGGAACATCCGACAGTGATCCGCTGCAATCTTCGGAAACAGTCCGAAAAGGAGCTGACAGAGAGACTCCGGAAAGAAGGTGTGAAGGTGGAAGCACATCCATATCTTTCCTATGCAAAGAAAATTAGCGGATATGATCATCTTGGCGGGCTGGAGAGTTTCCGGGACGGAGCATTTCAGGTGCAGGATATCAGTTCGATGCTTGTTGCAGAGATTGCAGCTCCACAGAGAGGCGATCAGGTGATAGATGTCTGTGCGGCTCCGGGAGGGAAGTCTATGCACATTGCAGATCTGCTTGATGGCAGTGGGATGGTAGCAGCGAGAGATCTTACAGAATATAAAGTAGGACTCATCGAGGAAAATATCTGCCGGACTGGATTCCAAAATATAAGGGCAGAGCAGAAGGACGCTACCGTTTTTGATAAAGATTCTGAGCGGATAGCGGATATTGTGATCGCAGATCTTCCATGTTCTGGATTAGGGGTTTTGGCAAAAAAGACAGATCTGAAATATAAGATGACAAAGGAAGGGACAGAAAGTCTTGCAAAGCTCCAGAGGGAGATTCTTGAAGTAGTGAGAAATTATGTGAAGGAGGGCGGAGCGCTCGTATATAGTACATGTACGATCAATCCGGCAGAGAATCTGGAAAATGTGAGATGGTTTCTTGACAATAGCCCAGAATTTGAAGCAGAGGATATTACACCATTTCTCTGTGGAGAACTTCAAAAGGATGTCAAAGAAGGATGTCTTCAGCTTCTTCCAGGAGTCCATGACAGTGACGGATTTTTTATTGCAAAGTTCAGAAGGAAGAGAAAGTAAGAGGTAGTTATGAAACAGGAGAAAAAGGATATCGGATCTTTCCGGTTTGAAGAGTTGAAGGAAGAGATGACATCGATTGGAGAGAAAGCATTTCGCGCAAAACAGGTTTATGAATGGCTGCATGTAAAGCTTGTGCGGTCTTTTGATGAGATGACAAACCTATCTAAATCACTCAGAGAAAAGCTTGCACGCCAGTATGAGATCCGAGAGGTGGAGATGCTTGACAGACAGGTGTCTGCAATGGATGGGACAAATAAGTTTTTGTTCCGATTAAGTGATGGACATGTGGTAGAGAGCGTGCTCATGAAATATAAGCATGGCAATTCTGTTTGTATCTCCTCCCAGGTTGGCTGCAGGATGGGATGTCGGTTTTGCGCCTCGACGATCGGAGGACTTGAGCGAAATCTCACGCCGTCAGAAATGCTTGGACAGATCTATCAGATTCAGAGAATTTCCGGTGAGCGTGTTGCAAATGTTGTAGTGATGGGAACTGGGGAACCGTTGGATAATTATGAAAATTTATTAAAGTTTATTCAGATGCTGACCGATGAGCACGGACTTCATATCAGTCAGAGAAATGTGACGGTTTCTACTTGTGGAATTGTGCCAAAGATGCTGGAGCTGGCAGAAGAGCATTTGCAGATTACATTGGCATTATCCCTTCATGGATCCACACAGGAAAAAAGAAAGAAACTGATGCCTGTGGCGAATAAGTATGAACTTTCAGAAGTGCTGGAAGCGTGTGATATATATTTTGCGAAGACAGGAAGAAGAATGACTTTCGAGTATAGCCTTGTTCATGGAGTGAATGATACCGAGGAAGATGCAAAAGAATTAAGTGCACTTCTTTCTCATAAAAACTGCCATATCAATCTGATTCCGGTCAACCCGATCAAAGAACGTGATTTTGAGCGACCGACAAGGGAGGCGGCTGAGAAATTTAAAAATAAACTTGAAAAAAGCGGAATAAATGTTACTATAAGAAGAGAAATGGGTTCTGACATTGATGGAGCCTGTGGACAACTAAGAAAGCGTTATGTTGAAACAAATGGAAGTAAAGGAGAACATCATGAAAACATTTTCTAAGACAGACGTGGGGAGAAAAAGGGAGACGAACCAGGATTATGTCTATGCCAGAACGAAACCGGTAGGGAAACTTCCAAATTTATTTGCAGTGGCTGATGGTATGGGGGGACATAATGCCGGAGATCTTGCATCCAAGTGTACCGTTGAGATATTGGAACGTGAAATAGAGGAGAGCACGGAGACCAACATCAAGGACATTATCCGACAGGCAATATATAAAGCAAATGAGAAGATCATTGAGATGGCAGAAAGGGACAGCAAGTTAGAAGGAATGGGGACGACGCTTGTTGTTGCCACGATTGTACATAACATGATTTATTTCGCAAATGTGGGGGACAGTCGACTTTATCTGATCAATCATACGATCACACAGTTGACTAAAGATCACTCCCTTGTAGAAGAGATGGTGCGCCTTGGGGGAATCAAGCCGGAGGAGGCAAGGAATCATCCGGATAAGAATATTATTACGCGTGCAATCGGAGCAAAAGAGGGAGTGGAACCAGATTTTTTCGAACACAGTCTGAAAAAAGGGGACATCATTTTGATGTGTTCAGATGGACTCAGCAATATGATAGAAGATGAAGAAATATTCCAGATTGTAAAGAGTGGAAGGGATGTTGTGGAGATTACAGAGGATCTGATCGAAACAGCAAATGAAAATGGCGGAAAAGATAATATAGGGGTTGTTGTGATTGAGCCATTGGCAGATGAGGTGAGTATATGTTAAATGAAGGAACCATGTTAAATGGCAGGTATGAGATCCTCGGCAAGATCGGCGCCGGGGGAATGGCAGATGTTTATAAAGGAAAAGACCATAAATTGAATCGCTTTATTGCGATAAAAGTGTTAAAGAAAGAATTTCATGAGGATGATTCATTTATTCAGAAATTTACAAGTGAAGCGCAGGCGGCAGGCGGTCTTATGCATCCAAATGTAGTAAATGTGTACGATGTTGGGGAAGATCAAGGTGCCAATTATATGGTCATGGAACTTGTGGAAGGAATTACACTGAAACAGTACATCCAGAAAAAGGGACGACTTTCCGCAAAAGAGGCAATCAGCATTACAATTCAGATGGCAAATGGAATTCAGGCGGCGCATAATAAGAATATTATCCACAGAGATATTAAGCCGCAGAATGTGATCATTTCCAAAGAAGGCAAAGTGAAAGTGACTGACTTTGGCATTGCAAAAGCAGCGAACTCAAACACCATGAGTTCTACCGTACTTGGATCGGTGCACTATACATCGCCGGAACAGGCAAGAGGAGCTGCAAGCGATGCAAGAAGTGACATTTATTCACTTGGTATTACGATGTATGAGATGGTGACGGGTCGACTCCCATTTGACGGAGATACTGCAGTTGCAGTTGCGGTAAAGCATCTTCAGGAAGAGATTGTATCTCCGGCGGAGTATGTGCCAGAGCTGCCGTACAGTTTGGAGCAGATTATCTTGAAATGTACACAGAAGCGGGCCGAATTCCGTTATCCAGATGTGGCATCACTGGTACTTGATTTAAAACGTTCGCTCGTGGATCCGGAAGGAGACTTTGTGCGGATCAGAAGAGTACCGGGTTCCGATACGGTCATGTTATCAGAAGGAGAACTTCAGAAACTTCAGATGAATAATATATCTGCAAGACGATATGACGATTATGACGATGATGATTATGATGAAGAGCAGTATGATGATTATGACAATGACTATGATGATGACTATGACGATGACTACGATGATGAGTATGATCAGGACGATGATTATGACGAGGATGACTATGGAAGAGGAACATCTCGGAAAAGAAATGGAGATGTCAATCCGCGGATGAACAAGCTGATCAAGATTCTGATGATTGTCGTTGCAGTTCTGATTGCATTTTTCGTGATCATGATGGCAGGAAAGGCGGCAGGAATCTTTGGATCCGGTCTGGGATTTGTCACAGAAGATTCAAAAGATAAAGTAAAAGTGCCAAATGTTGTCGGTAAGACACAGGCAGATGCGATTGAGGCTCTGAACAAAGTAAATCTTGGATATGAACTTGTGGATGGCGGAGAGTCTGATAAATATGAAAAAGGCTATGTCATGGAACAGGGAACAAAAGCAGGTACAAAAATAGCGAAAAATACAAGAGTCAAGATTGTTGTAAGCAGTGGGAAGAAAAAAGAAGAAGTGACCATGCCGGATGTGAAGGGACTGAACCAGGATAAAGCACAGAAAGAACTGGAAAAGCTGGGACTGAAAGTTTCTGTCACCTATGAGTATAGTTCGATGTATACCGAGGGAGAGGTTATTTCCACAACTTACGAACCGGGAACCAAGGTGGCAAAAGGTACAGAAGTAGGCATGCAGGTAAGTAAAGGCGAAGAGCCAATTGAGAAAGTGGCTGTACCGGAAATTACAGGAAAGACAGAAGTCGATGCGATTGCAGCTTTAGAAGCAGTTGGATTATATGCCGGGGACAGGAAGGAAGAGTACAGCGATGAACCGGCAGGGACTGTGATCTCCCAGGATATTGCAGGTGGAAATAAGATTGAAGTCGGAGGAAGTGTCGGTTATACAGTCAGCAAAGGAAAAGAAAAAGCAAAAATGCCGGCAGTGATCGGTCTTTCAGAGGCGGATGCAAAGGCACAACTTCAGGCAGCCGGATTGACACCGGTCATCTATCATGAGGCAAATGAAAATCCAAAAGGATCTGTATTTTATGCCAGTGCGAATACGGGGGATGAACTGGAAAAAGGAGCAACGGTTGAAATCTGGATCAGTGACGGTCCGGCAGAACAGCCGCCTACCGATGGAAATAACAATGGAAACACAGATCATAATGGCAGCGGAGATAACAATAGCGGCAGCACGGATGGAAATACCACTGGTCAGGAAGGAAATTCCGGGCATTAGTTTGAAGGAACAAAAGCGGTACAGTACTGTGTATTTGTGCCCGGAAGCCAGACAAATAAATGGATAAGGGAAAATTCATGCAGGGAAAGATTGTAAAAGGAATTGCCGGATTCTACTACGTTCATGTAGTAGGATTCGGTATTTATGAATGTAAGGCAAAAGGAAGTTTCAGAAAAGAGAAGAGAAAACCACTCGTCGGAGATAATGTAGAGATCGACTGCCTGAGTGAGGAAGAGAAGACGGGAAATATTATTCAGATTTTTCCAAGGAAAAACGAATTGATCCGTCCGGCAGTAGCAAATATCGATCAAGCACTTGTTGTCTTTGCAGTGACGGATCCAAAGCCACACTTCAATCTGTTAGACAGATTTTTGATCATGATGGAGACAAAAGGGATTCCGGCGGTGTTATGTTTCAATAAGCAGGATATTGCAACAGAAAAAGAGATTCAGGAATTGCAGGAAATTTACAGAAGGTGTGGCTATCAGATCCTTTTTACGAGTGCAAAAAAAGAGGAAAATATTGCGCTTGTAAAAGAGGTTTTAAAAGGAAAGACAACAACGGTAGCAGGCCCTTCCGGAGTGGGCAAGTCTTCCTTGATCAATATTCTTCAGCCGGAGGCGAAGATGGAGACAGGGGAAATCAGCAAGAAGATTGCCCGCGGAAAGCATACGACAAGACATTCGGAACTGATTCCGATTGATGAGGATTCCTATATTATGGATACTCCGGGATTTAGTTCGCTGTATGTGAATGAATTTGAAAAAGAAGAATTGAAATATTATTTTCCGGAATTCACATATTATGAAGGAATGTGCAAATTCCAGGGATGTGACCATATTCATGAGCCGAAGTGTGCGGTCAAGGCAGCGGTGGAAGCTGGAGAGATCCACAAAGTGCGGTATCAGAATTATTTAGAGATGTATAAGGAATTACAGGAGAAGAGGAGATACTAACATGGAAATGATTTTGGCTCCGTCTATATTGGCGGCAGATTTTACAAAATTAGGGGAACAGATGAAAGAGACAGAGCGGGAAGGAGCACAGTACATTCATTTTGATGTGATGGACGGAAAGTTTGTGCCAAGTATTTCTTTTGGAATGCCGGTACTGGCATCCATCAGAAACGCAGCGGATCAGATTTTTGATGTGCATTTGATGATTGAAGAGCCAATTCGCTATGTAGAAGAATTTCAGAAAGCAGGGGCAGATATTATCACCGTTCACCTGGAGGCGTGCAGTGATGTGAAAGCGACACTGGAGAAAATCAAAGCATGTGGGGCAAAAGCGGCAATCTCAATCTGCCCGGATACACCGGTAGCAGAACTGGAGCCATATGTGGAATTGGTAGATATGGTATTGATCATGAGTGTACATCCTGGATTTGGAGGTCAGTCTTTCATCCCATCTTCTCTGGAGAAGATTCGAGAGACGAGAGCACTGCTTGATCGTGTCAACTCAACCGCAGATATTGAAGTGGATGGTGGAATCTATACAACGAATGTAAGAGAAGTGCTGGAAGCAGGGGCAAATGTGATTGTGGCAGGTTCTGCTATTTTCCGTGGAGATGCTGCAGAAAATACAAAAAATATGATGGAGATCTTAAGAGCTTATGAATAGACAACATGTTGTGATCATCAGCGGCGGCACAGTGGAAGAAAAGCTTGCACTGGACATTTTAAAAAAACAATCGTCTGCATTTCTGATCGCGGTTGACCGGGGACTGGAATTTTTTTATAAGCACAAAATCAAGCCGGATTATATTGTAGGAGATTTTGACAGTATTGCACCTGAGATTATCGTCTGGTACAAGGAGTGGACAGAGATTCCGATCCGGGAGTTTAATCCGGTCAAGGATGCGTCAGATACAGAGATTGCCGTGCGATATGCAGTGGAGAGTGGATACGGAAATATCACGATTCTCGGAGGAACCGGAACGAGGCTGGATCATGTGATGGCGAACATTCAGGTTCTTTCAATTCCTGCACGGGCAGGAATTCCAGCAGAAATCATTGACGGACACAATCGGATCCGGGTCGTGGAACGAGAAGTACGGTTGAAAAAATCAGAGACCTATGGGGAATATTTCTCTTTATTTCCACTCGGAGGAGAAGTCCGACATCTTTATATTCGTGGAGCAAAATACCCATTGACAGATCACACTCTTGTTCCTTACGATAGTCTTTGTGTGAGTAATCAGATTGACGGGGAGGAAGCGGTCATTGCTTTTGGTGAAGGGATGGTCATTTTAATGGAAACAAGAGAAGAAATGTATCAATAAGTGAAAAAAGTAAAAAGTCACAAAAAGAAGAAAAAAAGAAAAAGGAACGCAGGGTGTCTATTGGCAAACCTGCACAGATATGATAGACTAAGATGTAAGAATGCATGTTCACAGAACTGCATCTGACAGCAGAAAAGAGATGCAACTCTGTGAAAGAAAATAGAGAAAGGCAGAAATCTTTATCAGACGAAGATTTCTGAATAGGGAAGGACAGAAATGAAATTAGGTATCGTTATTATTTGCCTGATTTCATGTATGTCCGTATAAGTCGTTAAAAGCCTTTAAATGCTGATAGCTAGAGCATTTAGCGGATTTGGGACTCGGATATAACTCCATATAAATTCATATAAGTTTTTGAAAAATGGCCCACTTTGTGGCCCACTATTTTTTGAATGATTTTATTAAAGTCCTAATACAGTAGAAATGATGGAAAGTTTTTAAGTGGCAAAATGTATGGTCTAAAAGGAGCAATTGTCATTGAATTTAAGACCGTGATATACAGCGACAAAAAATCGGAAAATATGTAAAGAGTAGTAGGAAGACTCATAAGGTACGATTAAAGAGAAAAAGGCCTCTTGATCATGAGGAAAAAATAAGGTAAAAAGCATTCTGTGATAAAGTATAAAGGCTTAGAGGAGAAAAGTATCTTCTAAGCTTTTTTTAATTAAGAAGCAGTTTGAACGTATGCTTTTGAATTAATAATAAGTATAGTAAAATTTGCACTGGAAGGAACAGAATATGGAATGCTTGTAGAAGGTGATTTTGGCAGAATGACTTTTCAATGAGATATTTGTCGTTTGAACGATAATTTGAATTTAATGAAATAATCGTAGATGGTAACTTACAAATGAGTAAACTATTAGTCGGTTTACTGATTTATCAGTTTACGATATATTATGAGATGAAAGGAGGGGACTTATGGATGCTATGAAAACAGGCTGTTTTATTGCAAGAAAAAGGAAGGAAAGAAATATGTCTCAAAGAGAACTGGCAGAATATTTACATATTACCGACAAGGCCATAAGCAAATGGGAACGAGGGGATTCACTTAGATAAAGATACCACACCATTCCCACGCTGACTTTTGCTCAACCGATACAGCCGGAGGGCTGGATAACAAGAAAAGGCGGTATGCGCCCCGTGGAGGGGTAGCGTACCGCCTTTTCTTGTGGGGGTTTCCAAAGGGGGCAACGCCCCCATTTGGCACACGACTTTGCGAAGCAAAGTGTAGTGTGTTATACGCTCTGTCGGCGTTGCCGTGAAAATGCCGTTGCCGCCGGGGAGGGGCGGCAGGAAAACAGGACTGTGCTTGTGTGGCGTGGAGCCGCAAGCGCAGGTCTGTTTTCATCAGCAGACAGGGCGTATATGAAAGCCCCCGTCCCTCGTCCTACGCTCCGACTTGTGGACAAAGTGTCCCGAAGTTGTGGCTACACTCCCGGAAAAGTAACAGGACAGCGGGTAACCGTCAAGGCTGAAATGAACGGGTTTACACCCGGCCTTGACCGCCGCCCGCCGTCCCACTGAATGGGTGGACAAGGCGGTCAATCCCTCAAAGTGCTTGTCCGCGCTCTTTCTGATTTTGAGGTATTCAGTTTTTCAAAATTGAATAATCAAAATAAATTTTTTCGATTGAAAAAATTTTATTTGTTATCATCTTCAATGCCATATTTTTTCTTTTGCCGAATCACATAATTACTGATTTTTTCATCATATAGTGGATACTGGTAATCCAACTGGCATGCCACTTCTGACGAAACCTCCCGGAACAATGCCATACATTGTTCAAAGGATTCCCACATATGGGGATAGGAATCCATATTATAAGTGGACATAAGTCGTTCCCACAATTCCTCTGGGACATATTGCTTCATAAATTTATAGTTTTTTCCCAAACTGAAATGAAATCCCTGTTTGATACCAATCAGCCAGGAAATCATGCGAAGCAATTCTTTTCGTACTATATCATTCATATGGTCAATAGCAAAAAGAATTTCTTTGCGGCATAAGCCCTTTACTACATATGTTGTAGTATTCCAAAATTCATTACAGCAATCGTCAAACATTCTTTGAGTAGGCTTCTGCAAGTGGTAGTCTATATCCGTTGGTATTGGCGGCTTTACGATACGGTTGTCTTTATCCAACAGTAACTTTACCAGTTTATCCCATGTAAAATACTCGTCTATCAGTTCCAGCGGCAGCAAAGTTAAATCTATCTTAACATCATCAGTAAACAGCATTAAATATGAAAATCCCTTTTCTACAGCTGGAAATAATTCCATATCTTCCGGCTTTTGCAGAATCAACCTTTCACCAAATATATCTAGCCATTTATCATCACTTGTGAAGCTGTCCATATCCGTAACAAAAAAAGTAATATCAAAATCCTGAAAATCATCAGGCGGAATATTTGTATTTGTTCTAGATCCTTCCAAAGTAACCATGCGAATGCGTTTGTCTGTTTTTGCAAAATTCAAAACAATATCATAAACTTCCTTTTCTGATCTCATTTTTATCTCCTCCAATTATTGAAATAGGTGTGAAGCCATTTTAGGGCTTTCCCGCCTTGATTGCCCATCAGCAAAGACGGGCGGGACTGTCAACGGCGGCGCATTTATGCGCCGTTCATCTTGACCGTTGACTGGCTCGGCTGGCTTTGCTAATAACTTACTTCCACCAATCAGGAATTAGGGTTTTTAGCTTCGCCACCTGTTTTGTTTCATAGTCACGCAGGACTTCTATTTCTCCCGCCGCTTTATCTAACTGCATCATAAATTCCCGGCAGGCTCCACACGGCATGCCTGCTTTTCCGTCTGGCATAACAGCGACTATTTTTATGATTTGGCTTTCCCCGTTTGTTATCATATTTGCAATCGCATTTCTTTCCGCACACATTCCCAATGAACAAGCGGTATCAATGCAAACCCCGGTATAGATATTTCCTTTTGCCGAAAGAACTGCGGCAGAAACACTCCCAACCTCAATCAGTGGAGAGAGTTTTCTTTCATGCTGTACTTTCCTTGCGGCAATATACAATTTATCCCACGTCCCATCGTATTGGGCAAGCGCACGCTCTTCCATCTCACGAACAAAATTTTCTTTCCCATCACAATATCCATCTATATCATAGGGAAACTTTTGTGCAAGGTCTTTCTTGATTTTTGCGTATTCGTTCCGCTCTTTTTCATGGGTATGCATATAGTCACGGAATGCGAGGTGCCGTCCGATATTGTTCCAATCGTCCGCTTGAAAAATATGAATTTGATGGGTTCGCTCATCACCGCCTTTGCGAAGATAGCGTCTGCCCGTTATTCCAAATTCTCCGAGATATTCGTAGCCTATCTCTGAAAACTTTTCCGCAACCGTATCTACCTTTTCAAGACTTCTAACGACTGCCATAATATCGATAATTGGCTTGGCGGCCAGTCCCGGAACAGATGTACTTCCAATATGGTAGATAGAAATGCAATTTTCTTTCAGTATTTCGGTAATATAGTCCCGCTCTCGTACATATTTTGACGGCCATTCCGGGTCATAATTTACAACGGTTATATGCTGTGGCATAATAAATCACTCCTTGATTTCTTTAATTTTCATATCAACTTGCTCCCTTAATCAGTATTTACTGCTCTCTTACTTTCTGCCTCGCTGCGGGTTTGGATTTTTCGGCAAGTCCAACTTCTCCGCAATCTATTTTAGCCGCTTCTTTTCTTCTTCAAACAGTTTGTTATACCCCAAAACCATAAATCAGCAAACGCAAAAACCGTTACCAAAGAAAATGCCGCCTGCCTTTTTTGCTAAACCTAAAGAGGCTAAGTTAGAAGTGGACGCACTATACAAAGGAATACTACCATTTCGTCTAACTGCTTCTGCCCATTCTGCAAGTGTGTGGAATGCATACCCTTTTCTTCTGTAAAGTTCAGCCGTTTCAATTCCCGCTTCCTCTGCCTCAAGAATAATCCGAACACTACGACAAATAGATACGACTTGAGAATCTTCCAAATAAGCAGCGCAAAAGGGAACATCCAGCAACTCTTCAGGTAGCCAGGGAAAATAGTGGCTCATCTGAGGCTCAATGTTGTCTTTAGTGAGTAAGCAGGCTTTTAACTTTGGCTGTTCAGGAAGCCAAAAACAAGCATCTTCTGAAATCTTACTTTCTCCTAATAATTGCCGATATTCTTTATCATAAATAGGTGATTCATTCGGCAGCATCAGTACTGGCTCTCTGTTGGTAATTGATTGTAGTTTTTCTCTTAATTCTTTCGGTACGTCAACACGAAAATAAGCATGTGGTTTTTCGTAAAGTGGTCTTGTCAAATAGAAGCGGGGAGCCGGCTGTGAAGTTGAGTCCCATGGTTCCCTTATAGTCATAAGTTCGTTCTTTTCATTCATTGTAAACAGTGCTTCTACATGAAGCTGCATATAGTACGAGTTGCTTTTTCCCATTTTCTAATATTCTCTTACATTTATTTCTCTGCCTGTTCAATCATTTTCTTTACTAACCGCTGAAACAGGTCGGCGGTTTCCTCGTCCATCGGTGCAAGCTGTCCGATCTGTCCGGCTATCATCGCCGTTACATCGTCAA
>ERZ791834.797-NODE-797-length-18704-cov-5.28355_pt1 | contig 18704 bp, 16 predicted proteins | sample MGYA00510293_ERZ791834 | MGnify/ENA primary metagenome ERZ791834 (study PRJEB30046, sample SAMN00715253) | human gut metagenome | study: EMG produced TPA metagenomics assembly of the A metagenome-wide association study of gut microbiota in type 2...
GATGGGAAGAAATTGCGGATTTTGGATTGAAAATAGAGTGGGATATATAATTTTTTTACCAGAACACTTTCGAAAAGGAATAGCAATGCAAAATCACGCATTCGCATGATTTCACGCCACAATTCTCGGGGGTTCTGTGAACTTTGTTCAAAAAACACCTCGCGGAACGTTACCAATGAACTGTAACAGGCTCTAAAAAGTTACATGTATTTAATATTTAACTGATTGACTTGGTACATGTTTAAGAGTTATACTAAGTCAATCAGTTATCTGAAAATCATTTGAAATTTCAATTTTAAGTCTAATTATAATCAGTATGGTCAGTTCGACCGGGTAACTCAATTTAAACAGCATAAATAGGAACAAAATACTTGTATTAGCATAACTAAAAGATATAATAAAAATATAAATTATATATTAATAAGAAATGCTAACGTCAAGTGCAACGTTCCGGAAAGGAGCTTATGCAGGCACAGAATGCGGTTTCTATAGAATATTTTAAGAATTCGAAACGCTTTGCAGATCTTTTGAATGGTTATTTTTTTAATGGCGATGAAGTAGTTCGCTGGGAAAATGTTCGGGAAAGAGATCCTGTGTTGCAAAAGATAAAAAGAAAAGGTACAAAAGTTACGACAAAAGTAAATATTGTGGATTTATTTTGCAATGTGGAGATTGATGGCTGCAGAATTGGAGTTATTTTACAAAATCAAACCAAAATACATTATGCTATGCCAATCAGAGCAATGAATGAGGAAGCAGAAGCGTACTATAGCCAATGGAAAGGATTAGAAAAAGAACATAGAGAGAAAAAGAATTTAAAGGATGGGGCAGAATTTCTGTCAGGTATGAGCAGGAGTGATAGTATTAATCCGCTATTAATTCTAATTGTATATTTTGGAGAAGAAAAATGGGATGCTGCGAGATCTATGCACAAATTGTTTGGAAAAGTTGCCGAATCAGAGAAAATGCAGCTGATTTTTACCAAGTATCCTATTCACGTTTTGGATATACGAAGGTTTGATAATGCAGATAACTTTCATACAGATTTGAAATGGGTGATAGGATTTTTGCAAAAGGCTCAAAACAGAAATAAGCTGCAGAAGTATGTGATGGAGAATAAGGAAGTCTTTGAGTATCTGGCAGAAGATACATATAATTTGTTGGTGGTAATGGCAAGGTCTCCAATGTTGGAGGAACTGAAGGATGATGTAAAAAATCTGAAAGGAGGATGGAATATGTGCAAGGCTCTTGATGATATGGTCAAAGATGGAGAACGTCGAGGGAAACGTCTTGGAAAAAATCAGATCAACAAATTAAATCGTTTACTGCTGGCTGATAACAGGCAGCAGGAACTTCTTAGGTCTGTTTCAGACCGAAAATTACAGCAAAAGCTTCTGCAGGAATATGCGCTGTAATTGACGGCGCTATGCTACATAACTGCTGGTTTTCTTTGGATCACAAAGCATGTTGTGGTGAAAGATGGAACAGTAACAATTTTCTATGTTGTATTGACAATACCTCCCTAAATTAATAATATAAAACACATAATGTATGTATTGAGGGAGGAAGTATGACAGAACTGATATCAGTAATGATCGTAGATGATGAAAAGCTCATGCTGGAAGACCTGAGTACGATGATCAATTGGGAGGCATATGGTTACCAGATAATTGCAACGGCCTTTAACGGAAAGCAGGCGTTGAGAAAGTACAGGGAATATCGTCCTCAGGTGATTTTTACGGACATCCGAATGCCGTTTATGGACGGCATAGAAATGATATCCGAAATACGTAAAACAGATGAAAAAGTAAGTATTGTCTTATTGACGGCATATGAAGATTTCAGCTATGCGAAAGCGGCTATTCGTCTTGGAATTACTGAATATGTGATAAAAAGTGAAATTACGGAGAGTTCATTGTCTGATCTGTTGAATCGTCTGAAGACAAACATCATAAAAGCCGGAAAGCGGGAACGCTACATAACCGATAGAATGTTAGAACAATTTTTCCTGTCCGAAGAAATGACAGAAAGTGCAGACATTGAACAGATTTTGAAAAGACCGGAGCACATTATCATGGTGGAACAGGATCTTCCTATAAGCTTGAGTGGAGAACCTGTGCCAGAAGAAATTGTAGTATATCGCTCAAAATTCGTAGAAATTCTGACAAATGAGAAAATAGACAGCTGGGATCTAGAAGTAATCACAGCGATACCAGGAAGAAAAATGGTAATCGCTCTGAATTCCATAGAAAATTCATATGGAAGTTATGAACAGGAATTGTATAAACTGGCGTGTAAGTTTCAGAAAAAACTTCAAGAAGAAACAGGCTTCAGTTTTACTCTCTACACGGTCCAGGGGAGAATCAGTCTTTATGAATTTAAGCGATTCTACGATGAGAACAAAAACCTTTTTCTGAAAAAATATATGGAGGGAACAGGAAAAATCCGTAAGTTAGACTGCTCCCAGGTGCAGGAACTGGGAAAAGGGCAGATTTCTGTTGGTTTGAATAAGAGATTTTCCATGGAGAATATGCTGAAAGAATCAGATTCACAGACACGTACTCAGATGCTCTATGAAATTCTGAATACTGCAAAAACAGATTGCGCAGAGCAATTTATAACTACTGTCCAGTCTGGTTACACGGCATTGAAACATGCTTATGATAAAATCGAAGCTGGAAAAGAAGTTCCACGGATAGCTTCCTGCTGGAAAGACTGGCTGGACGCAGAAAAAATTGTTGCCTGGCTGGAAGCGCAGGTAAATCACTACCATGAGTATCTGACTAGAGAAGTAAACGGCTATTCCCGGGTAATCTCTGATGCAGTGGAATATATTTGCAGGTCTTTCCGAAATCCGGATTTGTCTCTCAATGATGTGGCTGCCTATGTACATTTAAGCCCTGGGTACCTAAGCAGTGAATTTAAAAAAGAAACCGGTGTCACTCTGAAAAGCTACCTGACAGATGTAAGAATTGAAGCAGCAAAGAGAATGATGGATGATGGAAACTATAAAATATATGAGATCTGTTCTGCGGTAGGATACAATTCCAGCCAGTATTTCAGTCAAGCTTTTTATAAAAAGACTGGAATGTTCCCAACAGAATATTCCAAAAAAGGGGGAAGAAAAAACGAGGAATAAATGTAAAACATCTTTCAGAAAACGCTTGATGGTGAGTATACTTACTGGAGGGCTGATTTCTTTTATTATAGCTATTGGAATTTCCTTTGGCTTTTTCTTTCCGGTATTTAAGGAAAACGAGGTGCAGATTTCCGAGAATACAACAGCTTCTTTGCTGCAACACGTGGAAAATACACTGTCTCTAGTGGAAAATTATATGGAAAATGTTGCGGCAACGGTAGAACAGAATAATGATATTCAAACTTATTTAAGTAATCCGGACACGAAAAATAAGACCAGAGCATCGGTGAGGCTAAACAATCTCACCAGTTATATGGGGATGATCCGTGGAATTGCTATTGCCGGTCAAAATGCGCCTATCATTGATTCCATGACAAATATTGCTCAGGAAGATATGGAGGTATTGAATTCAGAAAATTTTTCTAATATGACGGGCAATGGCTTTGGACGTTCTTATTCTTCAGTGTACCAGGCCTCGGTTGGTTCAAACTCCTATTGTACAGTGGCATATGCCCGAAATTATTATCTGAATAATCAGTGGTGTACTATCGTTATGTTTGTAAATTTGAATAACACCCTGAAGGATGTGCGTGGTCTGGCAGGAAACAGTCTTGATGCATGGTATCTGGTCGACAGTACCGGAAACACCTTTTATGAGTATGGATTGGAAGACGACATTGCAGACGCCAGGAAGGCGGCTGAGCAGAACGATGATCAAAAGAATGACAGTAAAAATAAACGGAAAGCTTTAACTGGCGATATTGTTTTTCATAACAAATCTGCCACTTGTGGTTACGAGGTAGTTTCCATTGTGAACCAAGAATCTATCTGGATGGTGCTTTTTCCATATATTGCAGGACTTTTCGGAACACTTGCCATTTTCCTCATCCTGGTATTGTTTATGAATTATAGAAATATAAATACTTTGATAAAACCTGTTTTGGTTTTGTCCCAGCATATGCTTATGGCTGCTAAAGGAAATCTGGACTGTAAAGTGGAGTCCGACAGGGAAGATGAGATTGGCCAGCTGGAGTTCTCTTTTAATAAAATGATCGATGACCTGAAACACAGCATAGAAGTAATCGGGGAAAAAGAGGCAAAAGAGCAGCAGATCCGGTTTAGCCTTCTGGTGAGCCAGATCGACCCTCATTTTATTTACAATACCATTAACAGCATCAATTATCTTGCCAGAAAACGGCGTTGCGAAGATATTGTAAAGGTAAATTCCGCGCTGATTGCGATCCTGAAAGACCGTCTGCGCGTAAATGATATCCAGATTACAGATACTATTGCAAATGAGATGAAAATTGTGAACCAGTATATTGTTATTGAGAAATTTATGTATGACGGAAATCTGAAAGTAGAATGGGATATTGCACCAGAATTGATGGAAGAGCAGATTCCAAAGAATATGATCCAGCCACTGGTGGAGAATTCTTTATTCCACGGTCTGATCGATGAGGAAAGTGGTGAATTCTGTGGAAAAATCGTAATCAGTGTTTGCAGAAACGAAAATGGAAATCTTACCTTGTCGGTGGAAGACAATGGTGGTGGAATGGATGCAGAAAGGCTGGATGAGATCAGTAGTATACGCTTTAATCCAGAAGATCGAGGCAAGAAAATCGGATTGTCTAATATCCGTGGAAGATTGTATTATCTGTATGGAAATACAAACTGCATGAAAATCGAAAGCGAAATGACTAAAGGAACCAAAATTACCATTGAATTTGGCGAAGACTAGAGCCTTTTTCAAACAGGCTCTAGAGTACATTAAAAAACGAAAAAGTGCTGTTATGTGTGGTGGTAAGAAACTGCATATAACAGCATTTTTTGTGCAATAAAATAAGATGATATGAAAAAATATATTAAAAAAGACGGAAAATCTAACAAAATATGAAAAAAATCATCTTTATTGCACAAAAACCACGGACTATAATAATGTCAGAAATCAAGGAAACACAAAGAAATGCAGGATATGCGGGGTGAAGACATGGCTGAGCAGGAAAAATATTTGTTCCGGGCAGAGAAGATATGCAAATCATTTGGAACAGTACATGCATTGAAAGAGTTTGACATTACCATAAAGGCTGGAGAAATCAGAGGTCTGGTTGGTGAGAACGGATCTGGAAAATCAACTTTTTCATCAATTGTAGCCGGAATTCAGAAACATGACAGTGGAAAAATGTACCTGGACGGAGAACCATATGAACCAACCGGAACTGTGGATGCAATCAATCATGGAGTCAGCATGGTAGTTCAGGAACAGGGAACCATTTCCAAAATATCAGTAGCTGCAAATATCTTTTTTGGAAAAGAAGAGAAGTTTGCAAAAGGCGGTGTGCTTAATGTAAAAGAAATGAACCGGGAAGCTGCCAAAGCGCTTCATAGCATTTACGTAGATAATATTAAGCCGGAAATGATGATTGATCAGCTTTCCTTTGAAGACCGAAAGCTGGTAGAACTGGCAAGAGCATTATATACATCTCCCAAAATCTGGATCATTGATGAGACAACAACTGCATTGTCCGTTGCAGGACGTGAGCTGCTTTATAAATTGATGAAAGAAAAAAAGGATGAGGGAAAAGCTATTTTATTTATTTCCCATGACATTGAAGAAATCATGGATAAATGTGATTCCCTTACTGTATTGCGAGATGGCTTGTTTATAGCAAATTTGCAGAAAGAAGAATTTAATGCAGATAAGATCAGACAGTTGCTTATCGGAAGAGAGTTGTCAGGACATTATTACAGAGAGGATACAGGCGTAGAAGTAAGTAAACAGGTTGTACTGGAAGCCAGAAATGTAATTGCCGGATCTCTGGAAAATCTGAACATCCAGCTGCACAAAGGAGAAATCCTTGGAGTTGGAGGCCTAAGCGACTGTGGTATGCACGATGTGGGAAAAGTTCTGTTCGGACTTTTGAAGCCGGAGACAGGAGAGGTTTTAAAAGATCAGAAGGAACCTGTAAAAAGTGCTTCCTGGGCAGTAAAACATGGAATCGGCTATGTTTCCAAAAACCGAGACCAGGAATCCTTAATGCTGATCAGCAGCATTAAAGATAATATATGTCTTCCGTCTTTAAAAGATCTCACACCTTTTGGTCCGATTTCTGAGAAAAAACAGAAACAGCTGGCAGAGAAGTGGTCAGAGAGAATGGAAGTGAAAGCAGATTCTGTAAAAGTATTCTGCAACACCTTAAGCGGTGGAAATAAACAAAAAGTAGTTCTGGCGAAATGGCTGGGAAAAGGTTCAGATATCATGATTCTTGACTGTCCGACCAGAGGAATTGATGTAGGAACAAAAGCTGCAATTTATCAGCTGATTATGCAGATGAAGGAAGAAGGAAAATCGATTCTGCTGATTTCTGAGGAACTGCAGGAGCTGATCGGTATGTCAGATCGAATTGTTCTTCTAAGAGACGGAGCTGTTTCAGGAGAATTCCTTCGCAATGAAGGCCTGACAGAAGCGAAGTTAATACAGAAAATGATTTAAGGGGTGAGCAGGATGGAAAACAGCAAAGCGTCAGAGACTCCAAAAACAAACATAAAAGAATTGTTGGTAAACAATTTCGCATTCCTGGGTCTTATACTGGTTCTTGTATTATTTGAGATACTGACAGGTGGAAAGCTTCTGGGACAGCGAAACCTGATGAATATTTTTAACAACTTTTTCAGTATTGCCTTATGTTCTATGATGTACACATTCGTTATGGCACTTGGTGAGCTGGATCTTTCCGTAGGAGCTATCGTGGGATTTGCCGCAGCAATGGGAGCTTTTTCCGCAGCCATCAGTCCGGCGCTGATTTTGCCGGTGGCCCTCCTTACAGGAACTGGAATTGGCCTGTTAAGCGGTTTTGCTACTGCTTATCTGAGAGTGGAATCCTTCATTGGAACATTGGCAGTATCCTTTATTTTCAGAGGACTGACCACTTATTTCCTCAATGGTTCTGTAGGAATCCCGATCTCCATGAGAGTGTTCGATAAGGACTGGGTAAAAATCCTTACAATGATAATTGTTCTGGTAATATCAGGAACTCTGTTTCAGAAATGTGCATTTGGAAAAAACTGCCGGGCAGTTGGATCTTCCAGGGAAGCTGCAAGACAATCCGGAGTCGATGTAGAAAGAACAAGAATGATTTCCTTTATGCTGGTTGGCCTGATCTGCGGACTGGTTGGATTTTTCACACTGGTAAGAGCTTGCACAGCTTCATCAAAAACAGGAAACGCATTTGAGTTTGATGTACTTCTCGCCGTATTGTTCGGTGGAATGCCTCTTTCCGGCGGCTGGAATGTAAAGTTCCGTGCAGCGATCATCGGAAGTGTGGCAATGGCATTGCTAAAGAGTGGAATGTCTCTTGTGGGAATTGACGGACTGACACAGCAGGTGGTACAGGGAATTCTTCTTGTGGTAGTAGTAGCGATTTCCTTTGACCGAAGAAGTGCAGCGGTGATCAAATAAGCAGATCATGAATTTGGAACTATGAGCATTTGCTCAAAAAATAAAAACTATATAATTTTCAAGGAGGAAAGAAACATGAAATTAAGAAGATTTATGGCAATCGGGATGACAGTAGCACTGACCGCAACGATGTTCTCTGGCGTGAGCGTATATGCAGAGAGCTCAGATCCGGAACCGTTCAAAATCGGTTTTCCATGGGATACTGCTAATACAGATCCAACCTGGATCTCCATTTACAACAACGTAAAAGCAGCTGTAGAGTCTGCGGGAGGCGAACTGGTAAACGTAGTAACTGACAACTCCGCAGATGGACTGATCGACAATATCAGTGAACTGATCAGCCGTGATGTTGATGGTATTCTTTTCATGCCGGCTTCCGATTCCATGCTTCCTGCAGTTGATGCAATGTGCGCAGATGCTGGTGTTTACTGGGGTACAATGTTCCGTACCATTAGTGATGACGACATTCGTGAAGCTATGTATGATTCAGAATGGTTCGCAGGAGGCTGCAACGAAGATGATGAGACCTGCGCTTCCAACATTGTAAAATCAATGGCAGACATGGGTGTAACTGATTTAGGTGTTATCAATATTGCAAAAGGTGATACTTCCTCTGACCTTCGTGACAAAGGTGCTGCTGAGGGCGCAGAAGAAGCAGGTGTAAACATTCTGAACACAACTTATGACATTACTGTAACAACAGATATGACCAAGACTGTTGAAAGCTATATTGCAGCATATCCGGAAATGAATGGTATCCTGGTACTTGGAACATATTGCGGCGGTGCAATTCCTACAATCGAAAAAGCCCTTGCAGACCATGATAAAGCTGGCGATATCAAAGTCGGACGTATTGACTTTGAGACAACTCTTGGCGATTACCTGAAAGAGGGTACTTTCCACGTATCTTACGGCGGACAGCAGCAGATCGACCCGCTTGTATCTGCAGTTATCCTTGTAAACAAAGTTATTGGTACTCCAATTGTTGAAGATGGACCTACAAACATTATTACCCCTTACCTGGAACTTACAACAGCAGAAGAGGCTGAGCAGTTCAACGAATACTTCCTGGGCGACGAGCCGGTTTACACAGCAGATGAAATTAAAGAGAAAATGATTAAATTCTACAATCCTGATATTGATATGGACTACATGAATGATTTGATTTCTACCTTCTCTATTGCTGATGTAGTTGAGCGTCACAGCAAATAAGCAGTTGTAAACGCAATTGCAAAATAAGGAGATGAAACTTATATGAAACGATTTTTGATAAATACACTGAAAGTAATCATGCTGCCTGTAATCGTTTATCTGATCTTCTTGGTTATTTGCTTTGAAAGGTTCAGTAACTGGAATTGTATTTACACAATTTTTATTCAGACGATCATACCTACCATCACAGCATATGCCATTGCTTATGGTAATATCTGCGGAGTATTCGATTTCACCATAGGCTCACGTCTGGTCATCAGCGGTGTTATCGGCGGTCTTCTTGCAGCCCAGTATGGGTTTGCAGGAATGATCCTTGGAGCAATTATCAGTGCTATCGTTGTTGGTGTTATTACAGGTGTCCTGAACTGGTGGTTAAAGATTCCGTCACTTGTATTGACAATGGGTCTGGCAATGGTATTTGAGATTGTTGGTTCAAAACTTGCAGGACATTACGGATTTGTACAAATTGATAATAAATATGCAATTTTTGGTTCTTCTCCGAATATTGTTATTATCTTCCTGTTATCAGCTGTTTTGTTTTACTTCATTTTTAACCATACTGTATTCAGCTTCCATATGAGAGCTGTAGGAAGTAATGAAGTCGTTGCGAAGAACTCCGGTATCAAAACAGATCTGGTAAAATGCAAATCATTTGTATATGGAAGTGTATTTATCGGAATCGCTGCAATCCTTACACTGAGTCAGTCCGGCTCTGTAGGAGCACAGACAAGTCTTGGAAGTGTAACGATTATGTTTAAGCCTTTGATCAGCGTTCTGCTGGCACTGGTATTACAGCGGATTTGTGACCTGACAGTTGGAATATTTATTGCACAGTTTACATTAAACATTATTTTCATCGGTCTGATCGCAGTAGGACTTCCGGATACATTCCAGAATGTTGTACTTGGATTTTTCCTTCTGGTTGTAATGATTTTGTTTGAAAACTCAGGAAGAATAGAAGAATTTAAGGAAAAAAGAGCAGCCAGACAAAAGGCTATAAGTGTTTCATAAATGCTTGGAAAGGAGTTGCAAAAAATGAAATATCCAGTTATAACACCAGAGGAGCGCAGACAGCGTCTGGAACCGCCCCGAAAAAAAATCCACGCTGTCATTGATTCAGATACATATAATGAGGTAGATGACCAGTTCGCAATTTCATATGCAATGCTTTCACCGGAAAAAATACAGATGGAAGCCATCTACGCCGCACCTTTTTCATCAGATTTCTTTGCACGCTTAATGCAGACTGACGGTGTAGCAATTCCAATGACCGGAGATCTTAAGGAAGGTCTTGAATTAAGCTACCAGGAAATCCTGAAGCTGCTGGGACTTCTTGGAAGAGATGATTTCAAAGAGCGAGTATTCCGGGGCTCTGAGAGATACATGACTGTGAAAGACCAGCCTGTAGACAGTGATGCTGCCAGAGATTTGGTAAAAAGAGTTCGTGAATGTGAAGATGTGCTTTATGTAATTGCTATTGGCGAGATTACCAACGTTGCTTCCGCTATTTTGATGGATCCCGAAATTATCAAAAAAATGGTTGTTATATGGTTGTCCGGACAGCCGTTATACTGGCCGCATGCAATTGAGTTCAACCTTGGACAGGATGTGCTGGCTTCCCAGGTAATTCTGGACAGCGGCGTTCCGCTGGTACTGGTACCGTGTATGTCCGTTGCTTCTTATCTTTCTGTTACCGGTCCGGAACTGGAATATCACATTAAAAATAAGAGTGAAGTGGGAACTTATCTTTGCGAGACAGTTACAAGCCAGATGTCCCAGGAGATGGCGCAGAACTGGCTGGATCTTTTCCATCAGACATATTGCGCGGGTCTGGATGATTATGGCGATGAGGGCGCTCCGAAAACAGATTCCATGCTTTCACCTTCCAGAATTATCTGGGATATTTCTACAGTAGGATATGCGGTTAATCCAAACTGGTGCCCTTCCACACTGGTTCCAACTCCGAGACTGACCCAGAATCTGAAATGGGAGTTGGATGATACCAGACATGAGATGAGACTTGTACGATTCATTTATCGTGATGCACTTTTGGGCGATATGTTCAGCAAGCTTCAGAAGGCTCCGAAATAAAAAGTAAGTAAAGAAGCGGCTTGTTCGTGAAAGCGGATTGAGCCGCTCTTTTTGAACAGCGAAGCTGGCTGTAATAGTTGCTGAACAGGGCATGGATAATAAGGGGCAAAATTTAGTTGACGCGGTGAAAGTTCTACAACATAATAGGAATATAAAATACTGTCAGTTCTGACGGATCAGAATCGGACAGGAAAAATATATTTTACATATTTGGGTTCGCTGAGATCACAGCAAAGCGAACATAACAAAAAGGAGGTTTTTACATGAAAGTACTAAATTACGGTTCATTAAACGTAGACTACGTGTATTCCGTAGATCACATCATTGTAGGCGGTGAAACCCAGCATTCTTCCAAGCTGGAAGTTTTCAGCGGAGGAAAAGGACTGAACCAGTCTATTGCACTGGCGAAGGCTGGGGTGCCGGTTTATCATGCGGGAATCGTGGGAACAGATGGAGATATTCTGTTGGATGCTTGTAAGGAAGCTGGTGTAAACACCAAATATATCCGCAGACTTCCGGTAAAGGGTGGTCATACCATGATCCAGGTGGACAAAAATGCCCAGAACTGCATCATTTTATACGGTGGAACCAACCAGATGCAGACAAAGGAATTTGTAGATGAGGTTCTTGCTGATTTTGGAGAAGGAGACTATCTGATCCTGCAGAATGAGATCAATATGCTGGACTACATTATTGACCAGGCTTATGAGAAAAAGATGAAGATAGTTATGAATCCGTCACCTTTTGATGACAAGCTGAGTACCTGTGATCTCAGTAAGGTTTATCTGTTTCTCGTAAACGAAATTGAAGGTGAACAGATCACTGGCTGCAAGGATAAAGATCAGATCCTGGATGCCATGGCTGCGAAATTTCCTAATGCACGTTTCGTGCTTACACTTGGAAGTGACGGCGCTGTTTATTACGATGGAAAAGAAAAAGTTTTCCAGGACATTTTCAAGGTAAAAGCCGTGGATACCACAGCGGCTGGTGATACATTTACAGGATATTTCATTGCTGCAGTTATCGAGGGCAGATCCATCCAGGAGGCGCTGAGAATGGCTGCAAAGGCCTCCTCCATTGCTGTTTCAAGACCAGGCGCTACACCGTCCATTCCGAGAGCGGATGAAGTGAAGAAAGAGCTGGGAATGTTGTAGATTTCAAATTGCATAAGCGTGTATCTGTGTGAGGCAGTCACCAAAGTCCATGTTTGCATGAGACCTTGGTGATTGCCTTATTTTTTGCAGAGAACAGGTCTTATTCACCAGAGCTGTTGCCTAGCTCTGGATAGTCTTGGCAGCCGTCTCCATAACGCGCAAAATTTATATTATGTTTTACATACTGTTTATAAATGTTTATATAAACGTTTACATAAATGCACTAATGGATGGTTGGGAATACATAGATTTTATAGTAAAAACTTACTAAAATCACAACAAAAACCTTGTGCATTCATACAAAATAACACATAAAACTAAAAAGATTATTGAAATATTTATGCAAACGTTTATAATCAAATTATCAACAGTTCGGAGAGAAAACCGAACAAAAACAGATCTTAATTATATTTCAAGGAGGACGTATTTATGAAAGCAAGAAAAGCAATGGCATTGGCTATGACAGCAGCGATGGTTGGAGGTTTAATGACAGTTCCGGTAATGGCTGAAGAGAATGCAGAATTACTTCCAGGCGGCGGAAGCAAGATCATTTACTGTATCACACCTTCCACATCTAACCCATTCTTCAACACAGAGCAGGTAATTGCGAAAGAAAAAGCTGAAGAACTTGGATACGAAGTAAAATGTGCTTCCCACGATGACGACGCTGCTACACAGCTTGAGCTTTTCGAAGCAGCTATCAACGATGGCGCAGCAGCAATCATTTGCGATAACGCTGGTGCAGATGCTTCCATCGAAGCAGTTCAGAAAGCATATGACGCTGGAATCCCGACTTTCCTTATCGACCGTGAAATCAACCAGTCCGGACTTGCAGTAGCACAGATCGTTGCAGATAACGCACAGGGTGCAGCAGCAATCGCAGAAGTATGGGTTGAGGCTATGAACTACGAAGGCAAATACGCAGAGCTCCTTGGACTTGAATCCGATACAAACTGCCAGGTTCGTTCTGATAACTACCATTCTGTAATTGATGAGTATGAGGATCTTGAGATGGTAGCTCAGCAGTCCGCTAACTGGGATCAGACAGAAGCTTATGAGAAGACAGAAGCAATCCTTCAGTCCAATCCAGAGATCACCGGTATTATCTGCGGTAATGACACAATGGCATGTGGTGCTGTTCAGGCTTGCCTGGATGCAGGACGTGACGACATTAAGATCATCGGTCTTGACGGATCTGACGAAGCAAACGCTTACATCAAATCTGGTGACATGGTTGGTACCGCTCTTCAGCAGATCGCTCTGATCACTGAGATGGCAGTTGAGCAGGCAGACGCTTACCTTAACGGTACAGCTCCGGAAGAAGAGAAACAGCTTGTTCCTTGTGTAGCAATCACAGCTGACAACACAGATTGCCTGAACGCATTTGTTTACACAGAACCAGAAGCTAAATAATCTGGCTGCCAGGAAACAGATTTTTATAAAAAATGAACGAGTGTTTGAAAAATTATTCGCACAATCTGCATGCCCCGCTTTGTGGTATATTTTGCAGAAAGTCTTTTTAAACACGCTTTGGAAGGCGGTGCGCCAGCGCCGCCTTTTATAATAGAAAGCAGGGAGAGATGATTATGAAAAGCAGAAGAATTTTGGCAGTTCTGGCCGCATGTACAGCAGTAACCTTTACCGGCTGTGGTGTTGTAACTGTAGTACCCATTGGCGAAGAAGCTTCTTATACAGGAAAACAGGAATTTGATTCCGCAGCAGAGTCCCAGGGTGACTGGGGAGCCGTTGTAGCGGACATTTCCGACAAGGCACAGGATCTTTCTGAATTATTAAATGGTGATGGCATTACAGAAACAATTGCAGTAAAAGGCACAGGAAAAATCAAAGAATACAATACAGACACCCCGAAACATTATCTGATAGTAGAACTGGATGGATATACCGGAACTACAGAGGTTCAGGTCCGGTACCGCCATCCGTGACCTTCAGTCTCTGAAGAATTTTGAAAGCTTTACCAACCAGACGGAATGGTCAAGCTATGGAAAAGAACTGAACAAGCAGGCGCTTGCACAGGTAATTGACCCACTTGGAATCGACGAAAATGTAGTTGGCAAGACTGTTACATTTACAGGCGGCGCGGAAGCCGGTACAGATGCAGTATCTGTTACAGCAGTTGAGCTGACGATTGAATAAAAGGAGGAAGCATTATGTTTGATGATCCGAATGTTGTTCTCCATTGTGAAAAAATTGATAAGATTTATCCCGGAACCAAAGCTCTGGATCAGGTTTCCTTCGATCTTCTGAAAGGAAAGGTAAACGTTCTGATCGGTGAGAACGGTGCCGGAAAATCCACCCTGATGAAGATGATCGCCGGAATCGAGCAGCCTTCAGCAGGTAAGATGTACATGGACGGCCAGGAGGTTTACTTCAAGGATACCAATGCAGCCCGTGCAAAAGGTATCGGAATCATCCACCAGGAGCTTTCTCTTTTCCCGAATATGACAGTTTACCAGAATATTTTTATGGGACATGAGAAAAAGAAAGGCTTTTTCCTGGATGACAAGGCCCATTCAGAGGGTGCGAAAAAAATCCTGCAGCGTCTGGAACATGAAATTCCACCGGAAACCATGGTTGGAGATCTTCGTGTAGGACAGCAGCAGATGGTGGAAATCGCACGAAACCTGAACCAGGATGACTTACGTGTCCTGATCATGGATGAGCCTACGTCCTCTCTTTCTGCCGCAGAGGTTAAGGTACTTTTCAAGATTATGAGAGAGCTTCTGGAAGCCGGAATTTCCATTGTATATATTTCCCATCGTCTGGAAGAAATCATGGAGATTGGCGATCACGTTACCATTCTTCGTGATGGAAAATACGTTGCAGATGCTGATGTAAAGGACATTGAGCTCAGCTGGATCGTAGAGAATATGGTTGGAAAGAACACCCAGTATCACCGTTTTGAGAGAAGCATTGACCTTTCCAAACAGCCGAAGGTGCTGGAAATTAAGAATATGTGCCTTCCGAAAAAAGGCGGCGGCTGGACTCTTGACCACGTAAGCCTGGATCTGAAAAAGGGCGAGGTCCTTGGTGTTTACGGACTTCTGGGAGCTGGACGAAGCGAGCTGTTTGAGTGCCTGATGGGACTTCATCCGGAACACACCGGTGATGTACTCTATGAGGGCAAAAAGTTAAATATCAAAGATGTTGCCGCCCAGATCAAAAACGGTTTTGCTCTTGTACCTGAGGATCGTCAGAGCCAGGGTCTGATCCAGACTCTTGATATCGGCAAGAATACCGCTATTTCTTCTATGAAAGATTATGTAAAAGGTCTGTTCCTTGACGAGAAAGCAGAGAATGCGGCAGTTGACGAGCAGATCAAGGATATCCATATTAAAGTGGCGGACAAGAGACTTCCAATCCTGTCACTGTCCGGTGGAAACCAGCAGAAGGTTGTAATCGGCAAAGGACTTTTGACCAAGCCGAAGATCTTACTTCTGGATGAGCCTTCCCGTGGTATTGATATCGGTGCGAAGACTGAGGTCTTTGAGATCATTCACGACCTTGCGGAAAAAGGACTTTCCATTATCGTTATCTCATCTGAGCTGAAAGAGATCATGGCAATCGCAGACAGGATCGTTGTATTGTCAAATGGCAAAAAGACCGGCGAGCTGACCGGAGATGAGATCACAGAAGACACACTTGTACGTACATCTTATGCCGGACTTGGAACCGGAAGAAATGCGTAAGCCGGGGAGGAGCAGAACAATGAATAACAAAAAATCAAATAATAATCAGTTGTTAATGACACTGTTAAAAGGACGTACCTTTATTGTACTGGTACTCCTGGTCATCTTTTTTACCATTGTAAAAGGAACCACATTCCTGTCAGCATCTACACTGACCATGGTTGCCAAGCACGTAGCCCTGTATGGAATCCTTGCACTTGGTATGACCTTCGTAATCATTACCGGTGGTATTGACCTTTCCGTTGGTTCTGTAGTCGGACTTGTTGGTATGCTTGCCGGTGGTATGATCCAGGAAGGTATTACACTGAAATTTGCAGGTGTAACCCTTTACTTCAGCGTTCCGGTAATCATTATTACCATGCTGGTTGTTGGATGCATCATCGGTGCAGTCAACGGTCTTATTGTAACAAAATTAGGTGTAGCACCATTTATCGCTACCCTTGGTACCATGTATATCTGCCGTGGTTTTGCAAACCTTCGTTCCAACGGAGCAACATTCTCCGACATCAAAGGTTATGACGGACTTGGCAACACAGGCTTCAAGATCCTTGGAAGCAATATTGCCGGCATTCCTACTGGTGTTTACATTTTCGCAGTGCTTGCAATTATTTCCGTTATCATCCTGAAGAAGCTTCCATTCGGATGGTATGTACTTGCAGTCGGCGGCAACGAGAAATCTGCTCGTCTTTCCGGTATCAAAGCAGACAAGATCAAAATTATCGTTTACATGATCTCTGGCTTCTGTGCGGCATGGGTTGGTATGATCAACACCGCACAGCTTTCCGCAGCACATCCTGCATCTGGTGATGGCTGGGAAATGAACGCCATCGCAGCTACCGTACTTGGCGGTACTTCCATGAGCGGTGGTTCCGGAACCATTATCGGAACTGTAGTCGGTGCATTTGTTATCGGTGTTATCAATGATGGTATGACAATGTGTGGTGTATCCGAGTTCTGGCAGAAGGTTATCCGTGGTCTGGTTATCATCCTTGCAGTCGTAATCGACCAGACACAGAGAAATCTTCAGGCGAAGATGGCACTTCAGGCAAGAAACGAGAACAAATAATTAAGTAACCAAAATCTTCCTTAATGTTAAAATAATTTGAAAAGTTGAAAAAAATCCGAAAAAGATTTATAGTAATAATCAGAGATGCAGGAGGAATAGCATGAAAAAATCAGGGATTTTAAATGCCCAGCTGATCCGTTGTATCGCAGAGCTGGGACATAAAGATCTGTTTATGATCGGTGATGCAGGAATGCCCATTCCAAAGGGCGTGGAGATTGTAGACCTGGTTGTATGCGGAGGGGTTCCTACCTTTAAACAGGTGATGGATGCAGTGCTGGCGGAGACAGAAGTGGAAGCCTATACCATTGCAAATGAGATTGAGGAAAAAAATCCGGAGCTTCTTGCATATATTCAGCAGAGCCTTCCTGAGGCAGAGGAGAGCAGAATTGACCATGTAGATCTGAAAAAGATGTCTGCACAGTGCAAATTCGCAATCCGTACAGGTGAGTTTACACCTTATCCGAACATAATTTTAAGAGCGGGAGTTGCGTTCCCGGCATAAAATGATCAGAGAAGACGTTGCGAATAACAGGTGATAGCTTGTTTTTTGCAGCGTCTTTTTTCGCAGATGTATGGCATTATTTTACCGACAGAGGAGGAACTAAAATGAAAGTGAGTGTGAGAAAAATCAGTGAGATCACAGGATTTTCTCCGGCAACTGTTTCAAATGCACTAAACTACAAAAAAGGCGTGAATGCTGAGACATCTGCGAAGATTTTTAAAGTGGCGCAGGATCTTGGGTATTTTGAGGAAAATCATATCCGCAAAATAAAATTTGTCATGTTTAAGCGGGATGGTGCTGTGGTTGAGGATTCCCCCTTTTTTATCCAGCTGATTTCCGGGGTGGAACAGGAATGCCGCGCCTGTGGAATGGAAATGCAGATGTGCAATCTGGATAAAAGAGATCCTGGATACCAGGAACAGGCGAAGTGGATCATGAATGACAAGGCGTCGGCCGTGATCCTTCTGGGAACAGAGATGGTGGATGCGGACATTGACCTGATCCGCGGGATGACCTGTCCGTTTATTGTGATTGATTACTGGAAAGAGGATATGAGCTTTGATGCCATGCTGATCAATAATGCAGATTCAGCGCGTATGGCTACAGAGTATCTCATTGCCAATGGGCATAAAGAGATTGGTTATCTGCGGGGAGATTTCAGGATCAAACCTTTCCGGTCTCGTTTTGCAGGATATCAGACAGCACTGCAAAAGGCGGGACTTCCCCTGAATAAGGACTATATTTTTACAATGGCAACTACCATCGACGGTGCTTACGAGAATATGAAGCGGTATTTGTCTGAGAAGGTGAAGCTGCCTACAGCCTTCTTCGCAGACAACGATATGATCGCCCTGGGGGCTATGAAAGCTATGGCAGAGTTTGGAATCCGGATTCCGGAGGATATTTCCATTGTGGGATTTGACGACCTTACTTTTTCCTCAATTTCGTATCCGCCGCTGACTACACTCCGGGTGCCGAAGCAGGAGATGGGAAGAGCTGTTGTAAGGCGATTGCGGGATATTCTGAAAGATAATGACGGGATTAAGATCAAGATGCAGATGTGTACGCAGTTTATTGAGAGGGAAAGCGTGAAGAAGATATAAGAGGTACACAGTTGGGCAACTGATATTCCACGCAGGTCGGTACCGCGCTCCGGTGAACTAACGGTCAACTCTGGCTAAGACGTTCGGGAAAGCCCTCACGCCTAAGTCTATGCAGGTTGTGGATTTTACCTTCGCTAAGAGCGCACCTGAAATGACATGCTTAGGAATAGCAGTTGCCCAACTGCTATGTATTGGCGGAAACTGGATGGAATCCAAGTTTTACTTTACATTAATTTTTAATTGCCTTCATAATTGCGTCATACAGCTCGTC
>ERZ791834.819-NODE-819-length-18376-cov-6.77687_pt1 | contig 18376 bp, 9 predicted proteins | sample MGYA00510293_ERZ791834 | MGnify/ENA primary metagenome ERZ791834 (study PRJEB30046, sample SAMN00715253) | human gut metagenome | study: EMG produced TPA metagenomics assembly of the A metagenome-wide association study of gut microbiota in type 2...
TGCTGGAGTTACAGCATTTACAGTATAAGTTTTTTGGCCTGTAGTAGCATCAGATGCTTCAGATACAGTTACATTGTCACCAGCTTTTACGATTGTGCCAAGACCAGTAATAGTTTTCTTACCATCATTATCGATATTATCAAGTTTCTTAGTAACAAGACCATCAATTACTGTAGTTGTATTTGGTACAAGACCACCATTACCATCTGTATAAGTCATAGTAACTTTACCTGTACTATCTACAGAATATGTACCTGGAGTAATATGTTTTTCATCTGCAAGGTTGGCTACTTTATTAACTGTAGTGCTACCATCATTAGTGTATGTAATGCGGTCTCCATCTTTCTTAATAGTGGTTGAAGTAGTACCACCATTAGGATCTTTCAAGGTAATTTCTTTAGTGATTGTTTTATTAGTTGTTACACTATCTAAATCTTTAAGATCTTTATCTAGAGAGAATGCAACAGATGCATTACCACCCACGTTCTCTTGCTTAACAGTTAAATTTTTACCAGCTTTCATAGTAACAGTTTTGCCATCAGCAATATTTTGAGTTGCCCCGGAACCTGCTGCTACAGTACCTTCAGTAGTAGATACTTTATCAGATGCAATATTCCAAGAAGAAGCACCTGCACCAGTGTTTAACGCAGAGAAGTCGATAACTGCTTTAGTACCAGTCTTATTAGCGCCAGTACCATCATTGTATTCCAATACAACTTGTTTTGTAGTTGCATCATATTTGTAAGCATTAGTTGCCGCACCAGATGCTGTATTACCAGTAGCACCACCAGCAGTGTATTCACCAGTACGATTAGTTTCTGTTGGAGCAATGTGAAGTTCATTAGCTTTCAATGTATCATGAACAGATTTCAATTGGTCTTCTGTAGCTGCTTGGCCAGATGTAAAGTTTGTTGGATCAAATGTTTTATTTTGTAAACCACCAATCTTACCTGTGCTTGCATTAAGCGTAATGCTATGATCACCATCTACAGTAACAGTTTTATTTGGGCCAAAGGAAATTTTACCATTGTTTGTACCACCATTTGTGATGGAGGAAATACCAGTTAAATCGCCTTCTACATCTACTTTATATGTATCTACACCATTCACATCACGTTTAGATGCTTTTGTATTTTTACCATCTTCCATATTAATAGCAGATTTAGCTAAGTTTTTAATCTTAGTTTCGCCATCAGTAGAGATGTTAGAAAGATTTTGGTTAGTAATACCAGTAATTTTAGTTGTTTCGGTTAATTCTTTGCTATTACCATCAACATATTTTAATGTTACGGAGCCATCATTAGCAACAGCATAAGTATCAGGCTTAATATGTTTTTCATCGCCAAGATTTGCAACTTTATTTGTTACAGTAGCGCCAGGTGTAGCACCAGTAGTTGTATCTGGAGATGTAATTGTAATGTGATCTCCATCAGTCTTAATTGTACTACCACCAATTTCTACTGAAGTTAAATCTTTAAGATCTTTATTCAAAGAATAAGTGTATGTATGTTCACCAGTCAAATCTTGTTTAACTGTTAAGTTTTTACCAGCCGCAAAGTTTACTTGATCACCAGGTTTTACAACAGTCGCTGTAGAGCTACCATCAAGTGTACCACCATTTGCTTTAGCATTTGCTTTCCAACCGGAGTTATTAATTGTATCTACTACAGTTTTAACAGTAGCAATACCATCCTTACCAGCTGCACCAGCTTGTCCTGGAACGCCAGGTTTACCATCAGTTACTGTTGGAGTTGTACCAAGAGTAACATCAAATGTTACTTTACCATCAGCACCAACGCTAGCAGTTGTATAATCACCACCTGTGAAGTTCAAGCCTTTATCTAATTTTACTGTTTGATCAGCAGTTGTAGTAGTACCATTAGTTGCTTTATAAGTTAATGGAATTTGTTTTGCAGCTTTATTGCCATCGAATGTAACTTCATATGTTGTATTGTGGTTAGTATTATCTGGTGTCGCTGTTACAGAGATAGGGTTATTTGTATCTGCTGTATAAGTACCACCAGTTGTTGTACCACCGTTATTTACTGTTACAGCTTCACGAGCTGCATCTTTAACAGCATTACGGGATACGGATACTTCGTATTTAGCACCTGCATCACCAGTATTTTTATTATCAGCTACAGAAATATCTGCAATGTTTGTATCGCCAGATGCAGCAGCTTTTTTAACTACGCTTTCAGTGGAAGCTGTGCCACCTGTTGCATTAGCAGATACTGTATAGATATCATGACCATCAGCACCTTGAGTCTTCGCAACAGTAACACCAGTACCTTGTACAACTTCAGTTCTTAAGCCTTTAATTTGGCTATAGTTAACTGCATCTTTATCATCTGTACCAGGAGCAAGATTTGTGATCTTAGAATTTCCCATATTTAAGGAGCCACCAGTGATATTGATGGAGTTACTACCAAATGTCATTGTAGGACCAGTTGTAGTATTAGAAATAGAGTTAATACCTTTTAAATCTGCATTTAAGGAGTATTTATATTCTTGATCACCATTTGCAGCAATAGTTTGTTTTACTTTTAGATTATCGCCTGCACTATAAGTAACTTGTGTGCCAGGTTTAACATTACCTACACTTGGAGTACCATCTGTGTTACCACCAGCAGTTGCTTTCCAGTAGGAATTGTTTATAGCTTGTACAACATTTTGTGTTGTAGCCACGCCATTGGTAGTAGGTTCTTTCGCCTTACCATTATCGTTGGCGATATCAGCACCTTTAGTAAGTTCTACTGTAATCCCACTAGCATTAGCAGTCGTAGAAATTAAATCTTTACCCTTAATATTCAATGTACCATTTTCTAATCGTACATCGCTATCGCCACTATTACCAGCATATTTTAAGTTAACGCTTCTTAATTGAGCTACGTTAACAGCATCAGTATCTTCTTTACCTGCTGCAAGGCCTGTGATTTGACGAGTTGCAGTCGCGCCATTACCAACAGCTACTGCACCAAGAGTAGAGGTTTGAGCTGTACCAGTTAAACCACTATATGTATTTGTGCGAGAATCAGCTGGATTGAAGCCTTGCACACCTGCAGCTGCAGTTGTTGCAGAATTAGAGCCAAGAGCTACACCGTCTGCAATATCAGCTTTACTGCCTTCACCAATTGCAACAGTAGCTTTACCATCAGTTGCAGCTTGGTAACCTATTGCAACGTTGTGTTCACCAGCTGCAGTGGAACGAACACCAGCCGCAAGCGATTCCTTACCAGTTACTGTATTGGAACGACCAAATGCAGCAGATGTATTACCACTTACGGTATTAGATAGACCAACTGCAGCGCTTTCATAACCAGCTTTATTATTTGTACCAATAGCTGTAGCACCAGGTCCAGTACCTTCAGAAACACTACCAACTACTGTAGCATTTGGACCAGTAGCCTTAGCTTGATTACCAATGGCTGTTGTACGTGTATCAGAAGCAACCGCTTGATTACCAATTGCAGTAGCCTGTGCATTTGTTGCTTGTGCAGAATCACCAAATGCAGCAGCACTTTGACCAGTTGCTTGAGAATTTTTACCAACAGCAGTACCATTTAGTCCAGAGACTGCAGAACCGCTACCAACTGCTACAGCATAATTTGCTGTTGCTGCAGATCCATTACCAACAGCAATAGAATCTGTATTATCAGCACTGGCTAAATTACCAACAGAAATTGCACTTTCTGCTTTAGCTTTAGATTTATAACCAACAGCGATTGCTCTTTCAGCACTTGCTTCTGCAGAGGACCCTAAAGATGTTGCATAGTTCGCAGAAGATTTTGATAACGTACCAATGGCGATAGCACGAAATGCACCAGCTGATGTTTCAGCTTCGCGGCCAATAGCTTGAGAATCTTCAGCATAGCCTCTTGCACCAGAACCAATAGCTGTCGCATAGTTTGCAGTAGCCTTAGTTTGGAAACCCAAAGCAGCTGCATATTCACCACTTGACTTAGAACCAGAACCAACAGCTGTACTATCTTTGGATGTTGCTTCTGTTTGGTTACCAATAGCAATAGCTGCTTCTTCACCATTTGTTTTAGCTTGACGCCCCAAAGCGATAGCTGCTTTACCATTAGCATTGGATTGGTCACCAATTGCGATAGAGAAATTAGTATTAGCATACGCTGAGTTACCCCAACCACTACCAATCGCAATAGAGGCATCAGCACTTGATACACCCCCACCACTAGTATTATTAGCTGCGTCTACATAATCAGGTAACATGCTACCTGTCGCCACTAATGCTGCAAATACAGTAGCTAAAACTTTTTTCTTACCACCATTGTTTTTCGCTACTTCAGATACTACAACGTAGCATTCTTTTGTTTTGCTCCAAACAACTTTAAAGATCTTATTCATATTTCTATGAACCCCTTTCTTTTTCTCTTTCTTTAAGACACTTATAATCCTTAAATTAATCCCTATTCAATAGAAATAAAAATCATTGTGTGAAGAACATTTTCTCATGTTTCACTTTTCATTCATCTTACTTCATGTACATACTATAACAAAAAATTTTCTTTTTGTAAAACATTTTCTCTCATTTTTTTCTCATAAAATTTGAAAAATGTTTTATTTTTTAATTTTTGTTAAAAAACGGTGTATTTTTTACACATTTTTGTACGATTTTTTTCAATTTCAGTAAACATATATTAATCATTTTCGATTTATTTACTTACTAAAATATTAACAATCACGATTTCTTCATAAATATGATGTTAATATGTTTATGTACTACAAGTTTTTTCGATATATTGTAAAATGCTATTAAATCATGTTAAATAAGGATATAAAAATCATTACCTATCAGGAAAAACAAGAGTTTAAATTAGCGAAACTTATCAAATATACATCATAAAGAATGAATGAGTTATTCATGAATTTAGTTGCGAGCCCATCTATAATAGTTAAATTTAAAATTTCTCTATTTTCTCTATTTATAGTTATATATATCTATGAAATGCCAGTTCTATGATCCTTTTAATTTGCTATATATAGTTATATATAGGGACATAAACTTTCACCATAAAACAATGTAGTATGATATACTAATCTACAGTAATACATGAGGGAGTGTAGAACAAAGGGGTTAATTATGAAAAAAGAAGCTAAAAAAAATAAGGCCGCATCAGCCTCTGCTGAAACGGCAACAAACAAGAATGTCGTATCTAAACCGGATGCAACGGATACGACAACGCATACTATGGACGTGCCTACGGATGTGGAAAAGGGCATTAACGATTTAAAGGCGTCCTACGATACGTTCCTATATATTTCAAAGCCATTTTCTAGCACGAATATTAATAATTTATATGCTAAGGCTAAGATTTATGGTCTTGATCCGGTGGCGCCGAGCAAGGCGCGCGTGTTAGAGCTTGGCGCATCCTGTGGCGGTAATATCATCCCACAAGCGATGTACTACCCTACGGCGACTTTCACAGGCATCGACCTATCCGGCGTACAGGTGGAGCACGGCAAGGAGATCATCGAATCCATCGGCCTTACGAATGTGACGCTACTCGAAAAAAACATTATGGACGTGGATAAGAGCTTCGGCACCTTCGATTACATCATCGTTCATGGTATCTGGTCTTGGGTACCGGACATGGTGAAAGACAAAATTCTCGACATTTGCAGCGAGAATTTATCGAGCCGTGGCATCGCTTATGTATCGTACAATACGTACCCTGGCTGGAAGCGGTTGGAGCAATTGCGCGATATCATGTTGTACGCGGATAAACGGGCGGAAGATAAGGGTTTATTAGAACGCACGTTGTATACGAAGAGTGTGTTAAAGCTTGTAGCGGAAACGATGAACAGTGACGATCGTTCTCGGGCCCAATCGAATTACAAAATTAACAACATCAATCGGGTATTACAATCCAATGATTATTACGTAGCACACGAGTACTTGGAAACGTACAATGATCCAGTGTATGTATCCGATTTCATCGAACGAGCTCGTCAACACGGCTGTGCCTATGTAGGTGACGAATCATTACAACGATCCTTCATTACCTGGCTTTCAGGAGACGTGGAAAAAAACATTTCCACCCTATCCAACGGCAATTACATCGACAAGGAACAGTTCTACGATTACGTGTACGACACGCAATTCCGCATGAGCCTATTGACGAAACTATCCAACGAGGACAAGATCAACCACGACGAAACGGTAACCCAAGATATCTTGAACAGCCTGTACTTTATGGCGCCGTCTAGAAATGTGAAGGGCATTCCTGAGGACTGGACCAATACCGTTCACATCGCTATCAAGGTGTTGATGGATACGTTCAAGGAATTCACCGTTCAGGATATCATCAACTATATTAGTTCCCACTATCCGGGCTATGTCATCGATGGCGACGTGTTGTATCAACGTCTGTTCCTACTCATCGTGACGGACAACCTCAACATTTACGGTTCTTCCTATCCTCGCACGCCGTTTGTTGAATATGAAAGCTACATCCCAGAGCGCTTTATTAAATACATCGAAACCATTGTGGAAAAAGGCGGCAGCCAATACCTCACACCTGGTAACATGTACAACCAAGTGGACGGGGACGTCGACAATGGCCTATTATACGTGATGAAACAATTGGCTAAACCAATCTCTCGGGCCGATTTAATCGCCAACCTCGACGAAAATCTAACTGTTAACCGCACCACCAAGGACGGCTATAACTACGTTGTACCGACCGAACAATACATGGACGAAGTGTTGACACACATTGAAATGTTGGGGTATTTTGAGAAATAATTTGAATATGAAAACGAGGCAACGACCATATGGCCGTTGCCTCGTTTTGTTGTTTTCATAATGATTATTGATAAGGATTCAATAAAAATGACTCTGCCGGATTATAAGAATCACCTAAAACTATACGTTCATATTCACCTAAAATAAATTCTCTTTTAATTTTCCTTTTTATCGTCTCATTTCTAAAGAGCATTATTATAGTTCCAATAAGGCCTGCAAAATCGATTTCTTTTAACACTTTTGCATTCCCAAAATAAGCTCGCACTGCATGAATAATTACATCACTACCTGTAGCAATAATATTAGAATATTCTAATATTTTCATTGTTTTTATATGATATAATTCTCTTTCTCGATGATCTGTAGAAGGACAAGTAAGTAAATGTACAGAACTGATGAGTATATTAATAAGATTATAAATCTTATAAGACATACCAAACTTAATAATGTCCCCTGTGCTAATATATTTTGTTAGTTCCTCTGCATATCGATTATTAAGTATTAAATTAGCCCCTGGAATTTGAATGCCACAAGGTGTATAGAGATCCGTACCTATATGAATAACCTGCTTTATCAATGCGGCTACAATAGAAGTCGCATCATTATCAAGTCTAGAAGATGCAGCTTTTAAAGTTTCTATAGTTGAACAAATATCTCCTATACAAGGATTTTTTAAATTTGCATCATATTCTACATGACATGTAATAGGAATAGGTAAAGGTAAAGGACCTTTCGCCCTACAAGTAATTGTATTAGTAAGTATATTAGATGTACCTAAAACCAAACCAATTATTGGATCATGACCAAAAGTAGCAAATCGATGATTCGCTTCTTTAAAAAATCCATGATTTATACCTTTAAATCTCGTAGCATCATAGGGAACTCCACGAGTAGTACATATTTGCATTAATGGTGCATAATAAACATCTGGAGTCGTATCTACTCCATCATTTAACTTGCCTAATAATCTATCTTGTAGTTTATGTAATAGATCTTCCTTTTTATTTTCTGCCCCTGCTGGCTCAACTTTAGTAAGTGCATTAATTACATATATCCTAATACATTGCAAAGCTGTCGCAGTGAATAGAAATGCAATATCTTGTCGATTCAACGAAGTACGCTTAGAAAATTCTTCATCTAAATCATTCAGTATATTTGTTGTATTAATAGCAATAGACTGTAAACGTTTTACCTCTTTTTGGTTATCATCTAATGAACTAATCGTATTATCTAAAGACTTTACAGTAGCATTTTTTATGGCTAGTAATTCATCAACGGTACTCATCCTAAATCACCTACACGTTCTTGATAATAAGCAATAACTTTTTCATGTTCTATCACATTAGAAATGCATTCATCATATAGCTCTATAAGATCTTTTGTCTCTTTATCTCCCTTGGATTTTAATCTATCCATATCTGTTCTATGTTCAGATATCTTTTTCTCCCATATTTTTTGTGCATTTTCAAAGCTGCGATTCTCAATGGCCTGAATTTCTTTTTCCCGTTTTTTTAGCATTTTCCAAGTGATAGGACCTATTATACCAAGAGCGATACCGGCAAGACCAAAACCTAAAGCTAATGGCACTCCACCTATTATTCTACCGATACCACTTCCTGCTGCTTTTAACAGTCCACTTCCCATTGCACCAGTTGCCGTTCCTATTAACCCGCCTGCTGCTGTTCCTATTAATCCACCTGCAGTTGAACTTTTCGTTTTACTTGTATCTTTAGAGTTATACTGCTCAATTTCATATTTTAATTTTTCTTCATATACTTCTTTATATCTTGGTATGTCTTTCTCTAGTTTTTTTAAGTACTCTAACTTTTCATCTATTAATTTACTAAAACGCTCTTTATCCAAAGTATACTTCGATTTTAATTGCTCTTCGCATTCTTTTATTTCTTCTAAAATAGGTTCATAAATCCTCGCAGCACGTTCAATGCCTCTTTTTTCAGCCTCTAATTCTTTATCTTTCCCCTTACCAAACAACAATGACAATATGCTACTACCAACAAATAATGGTAACATGTTTTCAGCCCCTTCAACACAAATTTAACACTAACATCATTAGTATCATAACAGCTCTCTATTGATACTAATTTAGAGCACATAAGACCAACACATAACTTCCTATATAGTCTCTACTTATATTATAATCTAGACTTATCAATATTGGTATTTAAAATTCATCTTATGGAACCTAAAAAGGAGCTGTAATAAAACAGCTCCTTTTTATTGCTATCTATCAATCCACTCTATATAAAACATAATCCTAAATTGGAATTACGTTCTAATGAGTGATTATCTTATTTTATATGCACCAGCTTTCCTAAAAGCATAAGAAATTTCAGCATTATTTGTCGATTTATATAATTCTTCATTCTGTTCCCCCAGCATGATATCTCTATAATAAAAGTCGCGTAAGTTATTGCTTGTCTTTACATTAACCATTCGCGTATATCGATTGCTAGGATTAGTTGTGGTAAAAGCAATACAGCCTTTATCAAGTGTTTCTAAAGGTCTTAGGTTATGAGATGTAAATATTAATTGGCCTTCACCTTTCTCTGAAATAATTCGTAAAATCTCACCAAGTAGATATTCAAAGATACCCGAGTCTAGCTCATCTATGGCAACAGTAATAGATTCTCTATTATAGACAGAAATTAATAGACCTAACACAGAAATAATTTTACGTATCCCTTCAGATTCATATTTTAATGGAATATATGTATTTGATTTATAGGATACTAACTCAAATCGCTCTCCGTCTTGATTATCCTGCAATTTTTCCTTACCTAGTATTTCTACACCTATAGTTAATCCTGGTACAATTTGGGTTAATACCAAATTCATCATAGCTATACTATCTCTAATATCTTGTACAACGGCTATAGGAAATACATTAGGTTGATTTAAGGATAATCCAATCGTACCTACAATATGTCTCGTATCAGCCCGATAGTTAATCTCTAATGGTAGTGCATCGAGACTAATTAAGCCACTATGTTCCGTTGTTACTACAAATAAATCATGATTTCCATACTTCACTAAGTCTGTCAAAATCGAATATACTAATGCAAAATCTTGATTTGATTCCATCACTTTATTACGACTATGAAGTCGTTTCATAAACTCAGGAGAGAAAATAAAGGATCGCGATTCCGCATTCGCTTGTTTTTTATTTACGATTAGATCTGTAATATCATCAATATCACGACCAACTAGTAAATCTAATTTTGATTTAGGTTTAAAGATTTGCTTAGCCGGTACATTCGTGTCAATTAAAACACTTTTTCTAATATTGGTTTCTACACTTTCAAACTTATATTGTAAGCGCTCTTTTGTAATACAAATACGATGTTCTCCATCTCTGGTATCATCCGTTATATTACTTTCACCAGTAATCGATGAGGTAATGCCTAATTCCACATCATAATCTACTAAAATATGTTTATGATTATCCTCTATTAACAATTCAAAATTTAATTCACACGTATGAGAGGCAGAGGATATATTGATATAATCACGAATTGTAGAAGGCAATTTTTGGCCTGTAAGTAATAATTTTAAAATGCTAATCGCATCTATAAGTGCCGTTTTACCGGAACCATTTTGACCATATATACCTAATAGACTCGATTTATAGTCCTTTCTTGTATTTATGAAATTGATACGACCGTGTTCAATATTCTTTATATTATCTATAGTCATAGATGCTAAACGAATATATTTGGTAGTGTTCATATACTTACCTCCTAGTATGCTAAGTGTAACACACCAACCATTTATATTCAATTAAATTGAAAAAACGATATTTTATATTACGATTCACTATTTTAATTTACGTTTTGTAATACCACAAATAAAAAAAACGATACAAACACTACTACTAATCGCTAGAGTTCGTATCGGTTTTTTCTCTACATATTATTTTTTATTCACTCTAACTCGTTCAATTGTCCGTTGTCCTTGGCTATTTTTAGCCACAGTGTCAACGCGGAACAATGCCATTTCAGGGCTGAATTCTGTTACCAGTTGTTCATCTACTTGTACGCCATTTTGAAGGGCACGATATACGATTTCTGCAAATTCGTAGCGAGTTAACAAGCGATCACCACCAAATGTACCATCTGGGTATCCTTCTACTAAACCACGACGGGATAGGTCACTCACTGCTTCATATGCCCAATGGTTGCTAGCCACATCTGGGAATAGTGTAGTGCGGTCTGCTTTCATATGCGTACCTGCCACATCGTTTAAGAGGGCTGTCAATTTTTGGATTTGTGCATTTTGAAGAGCTACGGTTTTCTTGAGTTCTAACACTTCTTTACCGATGGCCACGCGAGAGCGAGATACATTGCTATGAGCACCGACTTTCACAGAAAGACCTGCATTCACAACAGTTTCCCCATTACCCACAGTGGAACCTACGCTCAATTGAACGTCCTCATTAGGACGATAGAACGCGCCTAGTGCAGCAGCATTGCCATTATGGTAATGACCATAGCCAGCCGCAAAGTCCCATTTTGCATCTGGATCAAAGTCGAGCGGATGAAGGGCCGCCAATGCAGCCGAACCAGCTACGGCCTTGTTAACACGTTTATCTAAGCGGGATACATCTTTTTTAAGATTCGTTACATCCCCTTGAACGTTGACAGTATTGTATGCATTCACGGATATCATGTCATGTAATCGTTTAAGTTGTGCCACATTCACCGCATCAGTATCATTTGTACCAGCTGCAACGGATGTAATTTGACGCGTTACGCCATTTGCTACATCACCAACGGACACAGCAGATGCTGTGGATTTCCAGGTAGCAGATGTATCGGTAGATGGCGCATTAGTAAGGATATCATAACCAACTGCACCCGCGGCTACTGTCGCTTTAGAACCACTACCAAGTGCCACACCACCTTCGATGGATACGTCTGTATTATGACCAAGAGCCACTGCATCATGAACAGTTGTTGTCGTTCCATTGTCGCTAGAGCCGATAATAACAGCATTATTAGCACCTGTTACGGTACGGTTATCGCCAACGATAATCGTATTCTTAGCGTCAGAAACGGTGTTCTTAGAACCGATAGCCGTCATATGTTGCACATTCGTAGCTGTATTACCAACACCAAGTGCTAAATTGTCCTTGCTTTGGTCACCACGTACGCCCGTAACGGTATTGTTTACACCAATCAGGGATGTACGTAATGTATAATCTGCCTTATTGCCGCCGCCAAAGGCCATCGTTGCGCCGCCACCGTTAGATTCTTTTACGGCTTCACGGAATTTTTCAGCTAATTCCTTCGCAGAATTGCCACCGTCCTCCGGTGCACCATCAATAGATGTAACGGAATTAGTAATTTCGTTGCCAGCACCCATGATAATAGAACCATTGGAATTGAAAGTTCGGTTTGCTGTACCAACGATACTATTAGCAACACCAGAGTAATAGTTATTAGCTGTTTTAGATTCGATGCTATTTAAAGAACCATTAATAGTGGATCCCAAGTTCTTAACAGGATTTGCCATACGGCCACCATTATATCCACTGGAAATGATGTTATAAGTACCTGTATTAGTAGCAAATGCACCATTAGTAAAGCTATTGGCACCTACTGTAGTGGCATACGCATTCAATGCATCTTTACGAGTAGTCGTTGTATCTACTGTGGTATCACCAAGATCACCTTTATAGTTATGGGAACCAATCATAGTACTACCAGTACGAGCAAATGTATTGTCACCAATTGCTACGCTACCTACTACCTTTGTTGGATCTGCAGGAATTCTTGCAGAAGAGAACCAACTACCACTAAAGGTTGTTTGACCTAATGCAAAGCTAGCCTCAACACCACCAGCCATATTTTCAATCTTTGCATTTTTACCGATTGCAACACTACCACCTTGGCTAGCATAGTTATTGATGTTAGCACCGTTACCGACTACGATATCTCCTGTAGCAGCACTGGCGCCATTAGAATACCCAATCTTAGCACCATTGCCAATTGCTACGTTTTCAATCTTTGGCGCATTGCTACCTGTTCCATAAGCAACACCATTACCAGCACCTACCGTAACATCCGCTGCACTAGCCACACATAAGCTAGACAACAACATACCATTAATCAGTATCGCCAATAAGCGTTTCCGTTTGTTCATAATCTTCCCTCTCCATTTACAAACAAATACATAATACGATCTCTCACTCATCATTTATTCATGATGTTTACATGAATTATATTATCATATTTTAAATATTTGTAAATGGTTTGTTTATAATTATCTTAAATTTATTAACAGGTTTATAAGATAATTAATATAATAAAAAACGGATAGCTAATCGCAATGGACTAACTATCCGCTTATATACTGAGGTTTTTATGAATGATCTGTTTATATTATACAGCTATCTGAGTATCTCAATATTATCTGTTATTCAATTTTTGTACGAGCATATCTACTGTTTCTTGTAACTTTTTATTTTGAGCCTCCAATGTATCAACCCGTTGTTCGAGAGCATTATAGGACGCAGGAGAGATTTTTTGTAGCGTTTTGTTTTCACCGAATTTATAGGATACACCAAGGTTAGCCATGATGTGGTCATTAACGGTAGCACCGGCTGTGAGGAGCAAGTTTTCCTTTGGATAATACCCCACACCGAGGGCTAGCGCATTAGCATCTTTATAGTGGCCAATACCGCCCATTACTTGTACTCGATTATCTGGATCAAATTGCATTGGATGTAATGCAGCTAGTGCCGCAGCACGAGCATCGCCTTTATTGGCCTCTTTTCCAATATTGCTAATTTTATTGTATAGATTATCGATTTGTTGATTTGCACCATATAATTGGGAACCATTGATGGCATCCGTAGAATCCGCGCTTACGCGGCCTGCTGCTACATGAGTGATGGTCCGTTCTTGACCGGTAGCGCCTACGGATACGGTGGATACTGGTGCAGTGCCGGCAAAGTTAACGGTGCCACCTGCATAAGTGTAGCTTGGAGTGCTCACCACATCACTACTTTCAGCAGTGGAATGACTACCAAGCACAACTGCTTTATCTAAAGTTGTCGTTACATGATCACCTAGTACATAGGTATTATTTGCCGTTACATGATTATAGGCGCCAACAACAGCATTGCTTTCACCCTTTAATACAGCATTATGACCTACGCCATAATTAAAATTACCATCAACTGTGGAATTAGATCCGATTAACACAGTATTGTTGCCATTACTACCAGCGCCTTGTCCATTGCCAAGCCACACGTTTTTATTACCTGTAGCATTGGAGCCAGCGAAAGCTCCAATAGCAATTGTATTGGATATGGTAGATTTGAAACCTGCCGCAAAATTACCGAGGAAATTATAGTCACCTTTCCCCTCTAAAAATGTCTTGCCCCCCAAAGCAACATTACCACCACCACTAGAGCCATTCAAAGAAATACGTCCAATGGCGATATTATTTCCCGTTGCATTAGGATCACCAGGTTTTAGATATGAATTGCCATTAGTAGTCCCCGCTTGTCCACCAAGGGATACATTGTCCGAATAAGTAAACTTAGAATCTCCTGGTATGCCAATATTATAAGCCACACCACCAGTTGAAACGATAGGTGTATCAGCGGCTTGAACCAATCCGATAGAAGATACACCAAGCAAACTAACCATTGTTATCACACGTAATTTTGTTGCGTAATTCATATTACGTCCCTCCCAGACTCTCTAAATATGTGTTGTTATACTCCCGCTAATGTTCTCGATGCGCCATAGATTTCAGCCACCACATAAGGGTTACCGCAGGTACTCAATTTAGCAAGCATCCGTTTCGTATAATCTAAATGCTCTAACATAGCATCCCGTAATTTGCGTTGCACGTGGTCAGGGGAATGAAATACGAGTATAGGATCAAAGTCTCCTATGATGATATACGTTGTATGTGGTTCTGGTCCTGGCTCAATATGGTATTGAAATGGAATGATAACGTTGAATAAACCATACACCACATCGCGCGCAATTGGTTTCCGTGCTTTAAGACAAGCAAATGTCATGTTAGGACCTAACGTTCGTGGATCCGTATACATAGGCTTTGACCGCCTCGACGATTGAATGCCGTTTGCTAGAACACCCTCGCGTCGTGCTATCTCTCGCAATACCGTTTTAATGGATTTGTGAATGATATCACACCGACCATCTACATAGTAACAGGCGGTGCAGTCACCACCATCTATGTAAACAGGGATTAAGCAACATATATGGTGATCTACATCGCCATATATTGCATTTGGATTACAAGAAATTGATTCTTTATTACTTACCTTTTGATACGCTGTATTATGCATCATTATAACCTTTCTTAAGATTAATGAGTAATAAAACTAAGGAATTCCTCTTGTAAAATTGTATAAATAACACGTGTTATATAAATGTGCTTTAGCAGCACTTATGAGTTAATTGTATACCTATAATTACAAGCTGTAAATATATAAATTAAAAAATATTTTAGATTTTTTAAAGTTACTTATAACTATGCATATTTTGCATATCTTGGATATCAAATTCTTTGTTATCCGCTACCATCATATAGTACCGCAATTGGTCGATGGCCTTTTGATGACGTTGTTGCACAGCTTGTCTAGACTGATGTATTTCACAGCCTATGTCTACGCAGCTCTTGCCATCTCGATATAGGGCATACAATAACTGTTGTTGCTGCCGTGGCAGTTTTTTGAAAGCAGACCACAGACGATTGCGCAATTCGTCTTCTGTCACCATACCGACAATATCTCGTTCAAGATCCACATCGCTAGGGAACTGATCCATCGCTGGCTCTGATACATCATCACCGGTGCATAGAGGCAAGGTCAACTCATGACGCCACTGATGAGCCGATTGTTTATAAAAATTAAGATACCCATAATGAATGGCTGCTTTCACATAGCCAGAAAATGGTACCTTTCCCGATGTGTGAAAGCTATAGATGGATTCGATAAAGATGATCCACAGAAATGATTCTACGTCATCCGTTATCACAGCCGTACTACATCGGCTCGCATACCGCATGATAAGCGGCCGATAGCGTCGACATAGCTCGATTTGTGCCGCATCGATGGTCAGTTCCTCGATAGGCCATACGGCTCGTTCCGTACTGAGCACCGATACACGACGTTCTTGGCAGACGCGCACTAAACTAAGGTCTGTCACCGCTTGTAACACCTTTTGGGGACAAACCACATGTTTCACGTTCATATTCGTTCCTTTCTGCCTAGGCTTACTTGGAATATACACCCAATTGAGTATTTAGACAAACGAGAAATTCCGCCATAAATGCATAGATTTACAGCGGAATTTTTGTTGTTACATATGTATTTGTGTATAATTACAAACCTATTTCAGTAAAGTACGCCAATTTAGATCAATTTTACATAGCTGCATGAATTCGAATCAATTACAAGTCGCACGAATTCGAATTCATTTCACTAAAATGATTGTATTAAGCGAGTATATCTAACGCAGGTTTTGCAATGGTATCATAAATATCTTGCCCTTGACCGCAATTAATTTCCTCAAGATTTGGGAACACGAACTGGTACCAAAATTGGAACATAGTATTCACAAAATGGTAATCTGCGTAGCGCAATGGACCACGGCTACCACCTTGAATACGTCCAATAATTTCCATATCTAAGAGGTCGGCCATACGGGTTGCAAAGGTACCACTCTTAAGCTCACTGGCATGACATAATTCTGTATAGAACGGCTTATCCAGTTGTGCCAACGCATAGAGAATCGCATTAGCGGCGCCTACATTACGAATGTAGCGCATAAGCAATCGTTGTGGTTCCGTACATAATATGCCTTGTGGTCTGAAGAATAGACGCACAATATTTTCATCTACCGATAAGGCGGGATCTATATGCACGAGGTTCCCCGGCATACCACCTGTTACATGGTATAGCTTAACAAGATCTTCGTCCGTATAGTCCCAACCTAATGCTCTCACATCATCAAGTGTGAACGGATTGACCTTGAAATAACTATGAATGTAGGCTGCAATCAAACTTGATTCGCCGATGATGCGGCCTTTCAACTCCTCTACATGGGTTCCCATGAGAAGTACGAATACTTTGCCATGGTCGCGATAGGTTTCCATCAAGTCACGCAATATGATAGGCGCTTGTGGAACCGTATCCACAAATGAAGGATAATCATCTATGATGAGCATGATCCGCTTGTCAAGACTTGCTTGAAAAACGCCACGCAATGCATCCTCTAAGGTCTTAAAAGACCCTGATGGCACCTTTAGTTCTCTCTCAATTGATCGAATATGAATGGACTCATTCGCCAAGCGACCAAGCAGATATATTGTATGATCTTTGCCTAATCGAGCCTGTAACGCTCTAGCGATATACGTTTTACCAACGCTGTAAGGACCGTGTACAACACTCATTTCCATGCGGTCCTGATTGTATAGTTCCATTATGGCGTCAATGACCGCCTCATGGTTACTACATTTCATATAAGATCTCACCTCCCTTAAAATAGTTCTCAGGAGTTTATTATATCATATTTTAAATAAACTATAAAATATACCTTGCAAATTTTAACAAATAGATAATAAATTCATTTTTTACACATAAAAAAACTCTTTTCCCATTATGCTATGTACCCCCTGCACTGGTTGTCCAGTAAAGAGGGTACATTATTACAAGAAAAGAGTTTCTATGCCTAATTTTACATTCTTATTATTAAAGCTTACAGTTGTAAGCCATATCTATCGGTCATTGCTAAATTTCATGAGCATGATGCGGCGCACCGATTCATCAAGGCGTGCTTCGGAAATAGTTCCATCTGCTACAGCCTGTGTTAACGCATCGTGAACTGCCTTGATGTGCTTGGCATGCTTACAAAGAATAACCATGTCGCTGCCTGCATTAATGGTACGCACCGCATAATCCTCTATGGACATACCAGCAATAGCGGCGCCGACCTCGATATCATCGGTCATCACGACGCCTTCAAAGCCCAGTTCATTCCGTAGCCAATCTATAATGATCGGTTTAGAGAGACTCACCGGCTGATTGGCGTCAATAGAGGTTACTTTCACAGCATTTACCATAATCATAGGATGTTCGTCACGCGTCGCATCGATGAGCTGAGCAAAAACGCGGCCATCATCGTCCATGAGGCTCGCCTTCGACGCATCTAGTTTCATGCCCGGCACCGTGTAATCAGCGCCGCCTGGAAAATATTGGTACCCCGTAAACACGCGATTCGCCGCATAGCGTTTAGTAATGGTCTCACCGATGTGCGCCGCCCGGTCCACATCGCTCGTGTACGAGTAAAACGAGTGGGTATTCACCATGACACCCAAATTGAGATTGAACCCAAGGTCGCGCATCTCAATGGCCGTGCGCGTCGCTAGACTCGACACCGCATCAAGCCCCTGCTTCGATAACAACTTAGGGTCCGTCCAAGGCAGCATCAAATTAGGTCTATACTGCATGCGTTCCCGATTCATGGCGATGAACGGCATCATGAGGCTCGACGTATTCGCAGTGTCTCGTATGCCTTTTGTGAAAGCCCGCACTTGTTCCTT
>ERZ791834.829-NODE-829-length-18247-cov-3.49681_pt1 | contig 18247 bp, 38 predicted proteins | sample MGYA00510293_ERZ791834 | MGnify/ENA primary metagenome ERZ791834 (study PRJEB30046, sample SAMN00715253) | human gut metagenome | study: EMG produced TPA metagenomics assembly of the A metagenome-wide association study of gut microbiota in type 2...
GGTATATAGTTTCGATTGGTCTTGCTCACCATCAAACACACCAAGGAATGGCAACTGATAATCTCTAATCATCTTCCATTTCTCAACGTACTTTTGACGATTGGTGAACATCTGATTGAATTTAGCTTTTATTTTTTTATAGTCTTTCGGTTTAGTTACAGGCTTTTCTGTAGGTTGCCTTGCTAGACTTGATAAGATAGTACTCATATTAACCGCCTAATGTTGTTTTACCTGTAGCTTGGCTCAATGCACTAGCCAAGATGGTGCTATCATAACCAGTTTTCTTGCGCTTCTTATCAGTGAACCATTGTTCATCTCTTTTTTGTGCCATATCATCAGTTTGTGCAACTGGTGTAGGCGATGGTGCTGGTTGCTTAATATCTGGTGTTTTAGCTTTCATACACATTCACATTCCCCCTTTACCCAAATGGTTTGTACTCTGTATTCGCTACTCTTCTATGATTGCCATTTATTTTTTTAGTGACCCTAAATGCAAAGGTCAAGGCTAATGCATCGCCTTTATTCGGTGATGGTAACCCTCGTTCTTTCATGTCTTTTTTGCTTTCCAGTTGGATACGGCCGTTTTTATCAATGATCGCTTCTGGCCCTACGAGGTCATCGTACAATCCTTGCTCATTAGGAATTGCACCGCCCTCTTTTAACCACTCTTTCATTTCGCCCCACATGTACGCACGCATATTGAGGTACATATTGTTAGGCGATGCACCACCAAAGGCAACTAACCGCCATTTTCTACCCATCGACTTACCAATACTATAAATACCTGTTCCGTACCCCTGGTCAATGAATACCGCATCCGCTTTGTATTCATCCTCAAATTGTGCAATGAGGTTAGCCATGCGCATATCATCGTCATTCTTTTCGATTGTTGCCAAACACTTCATCGAATAGCCTTGTCGCATCACGATTTCTAATGTATCGCCACCAGTCCATGCAGGGTCTACACCGATAATAGTAGGTAAATTATCGAATTGCCCTACTTTATACACTCTCTTTTGTGCTTCATCTACAATTGATGCGGATATGAATTGAGTATCAGATGCACTAGGGAATATTCCTCTTACACGCACCTTTACAAAGTCGCTATCCTCACCATGAATATCTACCCATTCTTGCAACTTGGCTTTATTTGAGATTTTAACAGTGCGGCTATCTATCTGATAGGTAGTCCAATATGCACGATGCTTTCTAAAACATTCTCTAAACCTACCACTATTACGTGTAGGATTTCCGAACACACACCATATAATCTCTGTTTCCTTATCTGTTAAGGCACCCTCTGTTACTTCCCATATCTTATCGGATATTGCGGATGCTTCATCAAATATGATTAGTATTCGATTGCCTTGATTGTGCAAGCCTGCAAATGCTTCTGGGTTGCTATCACTCCATGGGATAGCATCTATCCGCCATGTTTTCTCATACTGTTTATCAGCACTAAATAAAGCCGTAGCGGTGTATGTAAATAGTTCCTTACCTATAAACAGGTTGTACCATTTGTTGAGTTCTGCCCAAGTCTTAGACTTTAACTGTGTATCAGTATTAGCAGTAACTACACCTCTTGTATTCTCATGTGTAGCAATAGCGAATAGTATCAACAATGAAGAAAATGCTGACTTACCAATACCATGACCAGATGCAACTGCAATTTGTATTGCCTTAGCTAATGACTTTCCCTTGCGTAGTTCCTCACCTATTTTCTTGAAAGTCTTTACTTGCCATTCATCAGGGCCGTCAAAGTTTTCAAGCGGTGTTCCTTTTTCTCCCCAAGGGAATGCGAAATATACAAAGCCTAATGGATCATGCGTGAACGAACCCAACGCATCAATCAGTTGTGCCTTGTTGTACTTCATTAGATTTCACCCTTGCCTGTTTCATGCGGTCTGATATATCAATCTCTATTTCTGCATCCAATTTAACTTTGTCAGCAAACAACATATATCTTTTGCCTAAGAGTTCTGCTGCCTTAGTTCTATCTGCTATAGATACATCTAAGCCAAACGCATCTTTTTCTTCACCACGTACAACGCTAGTAAGATATTCCAACACTTCATCAGCCGTTGCGATTGTGTTTTTACTGCGTTCGTGCATTACTTCATCTATGTATTTACGCACGTTTACTTTTGTTAATAACTGGCTACCCTTACTTCTTGCCGTCTTTTCTGAATATCCAGCCGTAATAGCACTCTGTGTTGCGTTGGTAGTCTTGATATACTCATCCGCAAATATCCGTTCTTTCTCTGTTAAGGTGTTAGCATCTGCCATATATCAATCACCACCTTTATATGTCTTAACTAAAAATAGCAGTACTTCATGTTGCTTAGTACTGCTATACTCACTTTCTTTCTTATATAGTTGTCCTTGTTTAAAGGTCTTGCCTTTTTTGTACTTATGAGGAAATGTCAATTTATATTCTTCCTCTGTGTACATTCGATTAACGATATATACCTTACAAGGTTTATCAAACTTACTCCATGATTGCCGTACATCGACTACATACCGCCTGCCGTTCATTTGTAATGCTTTAAGCAATTTCTTTATCGTTGGTTGATAATTCACATTAAGCACCACACAATACCGACTATAATCAATACACCGCACACAATGGCTAGACAATCAATAATGCTTAACACGTTATCTTCACGATGTTCAAACGCATATTTTGCTTTCGCTTGCAGGTCTTTATTATCTAAATCTTGTGCAGCCTTTTTGAATAACGCTCTATCCTTAATGAATTGTTTAATTGCTTTAATCATTTTAGTACTTCACCACCTTTTCGTTTTAGCTTCCCATTAGATCTAACACACAAACCGCATGTACTTTTTCTTGCGTTCCCTTGTGTGATGTATGTTTGGCATAATCCGTCATACTCAATAACATTAGCCGTGCATTTCCCTTTCTTGTTGTTTAAGCATTTGCTCTTACAACACAATATATCAGTCATCATTTCTCCCTTTTTTTGATAACTTTATACAAAAAATGAGATATATCGCCGTGGATATACCTCATTATGTAATAGTTTTATTCGTTTTATTGCATACTCAAAACCAAAGTTATATAGTTGGCTATTCGCCAACACGAGTATATGAATTGTAATCATGGTTAGCTCACTCTGTCTAACGCTCGTACAATACTCGGTTCCCAACGGAACATATAGCTTTAGTTTTCAATATGCAATTGCACTCTCTAAACTAATACCGCCAGTTGTTTGTAGTATGTAACATTTTTTCGCTTAAGGTTTTATCTCATGAAACGTATAGTTGGTTGTTATTGCATAATTGGAAAGGATTATATGTGCGGTATTAGTTTACAAAATGCAATATAAGAGGTGCGGTGCAGTTAGAAAATAATATAGATTGTAATGACTTAGAAACAATACTCGTTGATTTTCAAATACAAAATATAAAACCGCACCTCAATTGCTATTTAGTTTTTAGAATTGCTCATTGGCAACTCTTACACCTTATATTCTACTATATGTTTTTAGCTATAGATACTGACATTTACTGACATTTACTGACATTTACTGACATTTTTCATCATATTTTTGGCTACTTCAAGAAATGCTTCATCTCTATATCGCATGGCTTGTCTTTCCTTAAAATGCTCTTCGTAAATTGCACATGCTTGTTGCGTGGTCATACCCAATATGTATTCTGCTCTCAATATCTTACTACCAAGAGGAGAATGCAAATCGAATAACAAATCGGTTGCATCGCATTTATACTGTTTTAACTCATCAAGCCGTCTACGATGTTCCTTTTCTATATCAATAAATCTTGCAACGCTATTTTCTAATCCACAAGGAACACCGCCACCGCTTATCCTATCTTTTGAATAATCGATAGCGCTGATTGTTGTTATGTTACTCTGTAATTGTTTTATTTCCATCACCATTAACTCAATGTCTTTATCCACTGTTTTTAACGGCTCTAGGTATTCTTTAGCACTATTTATTAATTGCTTCTCTTCTTTTGATATTTCACTCAAATATAAATCACCTCAATCTTTAAATGCACCATTAATGGCTAACATATAAACCAACACACTCCATGCTACAAATATAATTGCATTTGCATAGCCATTATTTGTATTACTAACTGCAAGCCATAAACAAAAGAACATAAACCATGTCATATATTTATACCTCTGCTAGTTTTGCGTATATCCACGGAGTAACACAATATTCCACATTACTAACACTCCACGATGTAGCGCCATTATCAAAAGCATAGATTGTATTGTTTTGTACTTTAGCAAAATATTTTTTAACCCAATTACATCCATCAAAACTAACTAATATAGGTGTATCAACCGCCACTTTCGACCAATCAACAATACCTAATTCTTCTGCAATGTTCATTATCTCGCCACATTCTAAACTAGGTAACACGCTTTTCAACTCAATATATTTATATATTTCACAAAGACCGATACTCCTAAAGAAACCATTAACTATAGTTGGTTCTCTTTGAGTTATATAAACATAGTCATCTAAACTACCAACTATATACCGCCACCCATCATCATATAACTTTTGTAGCACCCACTCTCTACCTTGTTTATCTGTGATCATACTCTACCCATTCTCCTTTATCTTCATTCCATTTGTACCACTTCACGTTTTTTACAAACATTCCGTTTTCTTGTAAATCATCTTGCATTTCACCGATACAAAATTCATCATCGCCACTTTCACAAGCCAGTTGCTTTAGAAATTCAAACGCACTTTCCCATGTGTCATGCGGTGCTATGTAATAATCAGAATGTTCTGTATATCCGCTATAGCCTAACATTTGTTATCCCCTTGTTCATCTTTCCATCGCTTTAACGCATTGTTCCATTCTTCCTTACGCTCATTTTCAATGAAATTCATATACCTAAAGAGCGCTTCTCTTCGTACCATTCTTGTATATTCCTCTAATGACATTCGTCCGTGCCTTAAATCGAACATGCTCATCATTATTTCAGTTTTTACATCGCCTATACAATATTCGATAAAAATACCATCTGCTCTATTTTTAATGACAGGCTTATATATATCGTTACCATGCACTATTGTTAAGGCGCTTGATAATAGTTCAAAATCAATCATAGTTACCTCTTATGATAAGGCGGATATTTCACCGCCTGTATCTTATCCAACCAATACTTTAATCAAAATCACAAACCCAAATATCAATACTACGAGCGATACACCCATGATCGCATTGAAAAACAACTCTTGTAAAAATTTAATTCCATCCATTATTTACTCGCTTTCAACTCTTCAACTTCTGCTACTAATTGAGTAACCAACTCTTCAAGCTGTTTGATTTTGCCTTTATGGTTTAATTCGTATTCACTACCTTTACCAAGTCTAAAGGATACACCTGCATTAATCATCTTGTTAGCTAGTGTTGCGCCTACGCTAAATATAACGTGTTCTGTTGGTGCATAGAACATACCAAGTGCTACATCATTTGCGTTTTTATAGTGGCCGTAACCTACCGCAAATGTTAATTTATCATCAGAATTGTAGCCAAGATAGTGCAACGCACTTAGTGCAGCATTAGATGCACCAGCTTTTGCCACTTCATGCATCACGTTTGAGATTTGACCTACTGTATTACGCTCTAAATCCATAATGCGTGTTTCGTGATTATTAATTCTATCTGTATTATTCAAAATGGCTTGGCTATTTTGCCCTACACGCTCGTTTGTAGCGTTTAGAGTGTTATTAATCGTTGTAAATCCGTTATCCACCTTAGAGGTCAAATTAGAGATATTTGTGGTATTTCGTGTAACTCGTTTATCTAAACAGTTCACATCCTTTTGTAGTTTCGCAATGTGTGTGCCGTTTGTTTCAATCTCGTCATATGCTGCGAACAACTGACTGCCATTAACTGCATCTAAACTGCTTGGGTCTACACGGCCAGCACTTACATTATGCAGTTGTCGGTTGTAGTTGCTAATTCCACTGTATGTATCACTTTTCTTACTACCAAAGGATACTACGCTATTAGGACTTTCACCTGCGAACACATGAGTTACCCCATTTAATACAACTTGTCGAACACCTACAGGGTTATCCGTTTGACTGTTTGTGCCGATCGCTACGGAATTTTGAACAGGTGCTGATGCATTGTTGCCAATAACTACTGCATCAATACCACGCACTACACTGTGTGTGCCTACTACTACTGCACCTTGATTGTCTACAGTATTGTTAGCACCTAATACAGTTTGTTCTTTATTGTTGCCTACATAATTGTTGTACCCAATTACACTTGCTTGGTCAGCTTCAATTGTTCCATTGCCACCACCGATTACAACGCTATCATTTCCTGTTACTTTATTATCACGGCCAATTGCAATTGTATTTGTGCCTGTAACTACTGTATTTGCCCCTACAGCTACGGAATTGTAACCGCTTACTACTGGTGCTTGTGTGTTAGGCTCTACTGGGCCTGTAACTACACCATTTGCAAACACATTGCCACCAATTACACCCATAATCATTGTTGCTAATACTAATTTATTCATGTTTGTTTTCTCCTTTTACTGTCTACTTTCTGTCTTTTCTGTCTATTTACTGTCTTTTTATTTACCAGTACTACCATATCCACCATCGCCACGTTCTGTTTCGCTGAGTGTTTGCGCTTCTTCTACATCTACAATAGCGATTGGTACGATGATTAATTGTGCGATGCGATCACCTCTAAATATCGTGTAGTCGCTACAAGATATATTTTCATATGCGATGCTTAATTCACCTCTATAATCTGCATCGATAATCCCTACGCTATTTGCACATCGTAGCGGTGTTTTACTCATGCTACTACGTGGTACTAATAGGCCCATATGTCCTTTAGGTATTTCTACCGCTATCCCTAATGGTATTTTCTTTTGGCTATCAGCAGGTACTTTAATATGAAAAGGGCAATATAAATCTAATCCAGCTGCATCCTTGCTACCTCTCGTTGGCAACTGTCCATACTCACTCACACGTTTCACTAACATGATTCCATTCTCCCCAATTCTTCGCTCTAACAACTCGATTGCTCGATATATTTAATTTGGCCATGATTTGCCGATTTGTCATACCTTGCTTGCATAGTTCAATAACCTTATCAGTCAATGCAAATTCATCTTGTATGCTTCTTTTGGTAGGTAATCCCCTACCTCTGTCAGTAACAATATGTATTGCTTCGCTTATATCTAGGTCTCCCCATACTACAGATGCTAATGCTAGCCAGTTTTTGCAGTTATGAGGAATACCATATGTCGCTGTATTAACTGCCATAATCTTCACTCCATTTACTCTCACGATACATTTCAAACCAATCATCAGCCCTCATAGTGATTAACCATTTAGCATTATTCTTTCTATGTGCCACGATTGGCATCACGTTTTTATGTTTGCTATCATGAATTGCTTGTGCCATTGCTTTGTCAATATTTAATGCTTGTACACGCTTTACCTCAATGTGGATATTAGGTAGCCCAACACAATCGCTGGCATCACCTGTATTTCCACAATACTGTTGCGTTCGTCTTACATCAAATCCATGTTCTTTACATAGGTTAGCAAATTCACGTTCGCCTCTTGCTCCTTTTTGCTTACTGTTTATTGGCATCTGAACACCGCCTATTCTGCAAATTCCATTAAACTTGTTTGTACTTTTACATCGCTTAACATTTCTTCTTTTGCTTTGGCATACATTTTTCTGTCAATCTCAAAGCCATATGCACTTCTACCTAACTCCATTGCTGCCCTTAACGTGCTACCGCTACCAGCTACAGGATCAATCACCACATCGCCCTCATCTGTGAATATCTCTATTAATCGTTTAAGCACACTTACAGGCTTTTGCGTTGGGTGGATATTAGGAACGATATTCTTGTTATCACGTTTCCATTCAAAGTGATCAAATATCATTTTTTTGTTGTTATTGAATTTAGGCAACTTTTTACGATACAAAATTAATGCATATTCAGTAGCACCAACTATCCGCATATTGGCTTTTAACACTTGTGCGGAATAGTTTTTGTTAAACGTGATAGGAATATAATTCTTGAACCCATATTTTTCTGCATACTCAATCACCATTGGCATTTGTTGAAATGAGCAGAACACAATCATGCATGGTGCTTGACCTAGTTCTTTAGGCTCTTTCTTTAACAGTCGATTGCAAAAGTGAAAGTATTCCGCAATATTAAAATTGTAGTCGGAATTGAAGAAGGCCTTACCGGCTTTCTTACTTTCGCCGTTTTTATTATCACCGCCTACATACCACATAGGATTACTTGCATAGGCATTGTTGCCTAAATTATATGGAATATCTGCAATTACTAACTGCGCCTTTGGTATTCCGTATCGTTTGAAATTTTGAAAATTATCATTAAATAGTTCTACTTTCATTACTACCCTCTATTCACCCATTTCATACACCCAATTCTCATGTAGTATTCCTTTTCCTTTTCGTTCAATTTAACAGAACCTTTTATTCGTTTTGCTCTTTTTACAAAACCACCAAAATCGTAAAGATTACCTCGAAAATCAAATGTATCTATTTCATCGATTAAGATTAAACCAGCATCACCAAGCATTTTATCGATTACTTCATAATGATCATCGTACAAATCTCTAGGTATCGCATAATACAAATACATAACATTGTGATTGTCATGGTAACGTGCTTTCTTGAAATCATTCCTAAAATCATTTATATCAGTTTTGATTTCAACTTCTGTTAAATGCAAAGTGTTTAAGTTGAAGTAGATAAAATCAGCCTCATAAGGTGGTTTTCCACTATCCCTCATCATCACATTTGGTATACATATATTTTTAAGAAATAGATGATATCCTAATGCATCTTGAATATCTCGTTCTGTCATTATCGCCTTATTTGCTTTCTTTCAATCTAAAACTTTCAGTAATTGGCACACCTGCCTCTGTTGGAATATAGATGATTTGGTCTTTACTATCTTTCAAAGTATCTACCCATAACCAATGAATATACGCCTCATTACCTTTCAATGATTGACCGATAATTTGATTGGCTTTTGCAGTACCCTCTGCACGTTTCACTTCCGCTTGTGCTAGGCTTTCCGCACTATCTAATTTTGCTTTAGCCTCTAATACCGCAACTTGCCTGTTCTGTTCCGCTCTCGCAAGTTCAGCCTCACCTGCTTTTTGTTGTTGCCACACCATATACATCGGAACACCAAATGCAAAGCTCCAAACTACCGCACCAATCATAACTACTACCAATAAAGCTGATACAATCTTATTCATGTTTATTTCTCCTTTTCCTTAAAAAACACTAACCATACTGTTTTACCTCTACGTTGGCCAAGTATTGGCTCATTAGGAAGTAACCCTTTAACCATCGGCAACGTTACTTGTTCTTCATTCCATTTAAAGATTAAAGTTCCGTTTTGTTTTAGTACTCGCCAACACTCTGATAGGCCTTGTTTTATATCCTCTTGCCATGTTTTTTCTAACTTCCCATATTTCAATGCTAGGAACGATTTATCACCAACATTTAATAAGTGCGGTGGATCAAAGATAACCAGATGAAAACTTTCATCGTCAAAAGGCATCTTGCGAAAATCTGCAATTACATCAGGTTTTACAATTAACTTCCTACCATCACATAGTGTTGTATCTAATGTTCGTTTATCCATGTATACAGTTTCTTTATGTTCTTTATCGAACCAAAACATTTTAGAACCACAACAAGCATCTAGTATTTTCATCACTAGTCACTAACAATCATTACATTCAATAACGCAATTAGTAGGAGGTACTGCAACGTATTTCCCTAGTTTATCTGTAAAGCAAATCAACTTTGCATTTCCTATTTGCACGTTGTTTATAGCCTTAATAAAGTCGTCTTTATCCTTAAAAGTTTCTGTTTTATATGTAGCCGTCCCACAATCCATTACAACTAATAACTCAACCATGTTTACTCCCCCTTAAAACGGAACATTTTCATCGCCACCATTGTTTTCAAAGCTATCAAAATTACTACTATCAAATTCACCATCTAGCTTTTTACCTACAAAATCAGCTACCACTTCGGTTACATAGCGTTTCTGCCCATCTTGCGTATCATAGGAACGTGTTTGAATGCGGCCATTTACGAGTAATCGCTCACCTTTCTTGCAATTGCCAACTGCTTCACCAGTCTTTCCCCATGCTACGCAATTAACAAAAGCTGTTTGTTCTTTTGTTTCATTGGTTGTACTGTCAACGTATGTATTGGTTGCAGCTACTGTGAAAGTTGCCACCGCTTTTCCGCTTTGTGTAAATCTTAATTCAGCATCTCGTGCTAAATTGCCTAACAATTGAACATTATTCATATATAATCCCCTTTCTATTTTTTAATTCTACGTACAACATTGCCCTGTTTTGGTGCTTGTGCTATTTGTTGCTTATGATTTATTGTTCAAAATATTAACTTGCCTTACAGGGCTTTTAAATCGATTTTCAGTAACTTAAATGGTTTAGTTTAGCTTCGACTTCATCCACGTACACATCATAGCTAGGATGAATGTGGCAATCTACTGTTGCCTCATCCCGCATTATCTCAAGCAAATTTTCAATTTTAACCATAGCTTGTTCTTCGCTAGTTGCCAGTACTGTAAAACTTACATCGAACGATACATTACAACTTACCTCAAATTCCTTTGGCTTTTGTTTCATCTATCCCCCTATAGCACTTCTTAATAACGCTTTCCCTTTATCAGATATTTTGCTTTTGTTGATTATTTCTGTTACATCTACTGGTTCTTTGGCTACTTCTACCAAGTTTCCTGTACGTGTCATTTCAATTTGCTTTTGCCCTGCACTTATCAATGATTTTTCATGTTCCGCCTTTTCTCGTGCTTTCAATAATAAGTGATTATCCTTTATTGAATTTGCCATGCGTTGGCGGTGTTTCTCACGATCTATTAATTGCTCATAACATTTAATAAACTGTGCCCTGCAACTCGCCTCATTATATTCATGGCCCATTCTAGGGTCGAACGATGACCATATAGGTTTTGCAGCTTGTAAGGTAATACCCTCTAAATGCTCCTTTCCATTGTCATAGCCATAAGTGCCTGCTACTTTGATTACTTTCTCCCATGCAGTTTGTGCAGTTTCCACTTCATCATGCATATTCACATATGCACTTAACGCTGTACATTCTTCACGTATCTCTGCAATCGTTGGTAAAAACTTACATTTATTAATTAAGTTGGCTACCGCTTGTTCTAGCGTTACAGGATTAATATTGCCAAGCATCGTTACGTACAATTTCATACGTTCAACTGACATGTCAGTACTGTACGCTAGCTGTAACATCGATAGTGCTTTCACTATCTGTTGTTGATTGTTCATCTGCACCCCCATATTCACGCATCAATTTATTAACAACATCTATTGCATTTTGCTTGTTGCTCTTTGCAGGTTTGTTGTAGTTGTTCTTCTCCCAAGTTCTAACTGCTGCTTTCCAATCTTTCATAGAGTTCTTTCCTACTTTCCAGCCGTTGCTTTCGTAGTAGTCATAGAATTGTTCAGCGTTTACATTATTATTACGTTCAAGACAATACTGTGTAATTTGAGATAGAGTAGGTTTTTCAAAACGCTTGCGTTTTGTTGTAGTGCTTTTTGCACTACTATGTATCTCTTTCTCTATCTCTATATCTTTCTCTAACTCTATCTCTATCTCTGGTGTAGATTTGTCGGAGATTTGTCGGAGATTTGTCTGGACATTTGTCCTATCTGTTTCTATTCGTTGTCTATATTCACGCTTTCTGTCGGCTTCGCTACTTCCTTTACCTATGAAATTTTGAATGTCTAGCATGTAAATTGCACCATTATCCAACACATCAATAAGTCCTAAATCTTTAAAAACAGATAACGCTTGTTTGATTGTGCCTACTTGATGTCCTGTTACGCTCGCTAACATATCTGCACTATACGGAATACGTTCATTTACTACCAACTTTCCATCATTCTTTAAACTTCGCAAGTAGAGTTTTAAAAGAATATTACTGTACAAGTAGCCGTCTTTCATGCTTTCTAATATCTTCAACTCATCACTGTCAAAGAAATTATCTTTCAGCCGTAGATAGTAATACTTTTTGTTGTCGCTCATAGGCACTATCCACCATAAACGTGATCACAAGCGGTTTCTTTATACTGTGGTTTTACTTCCGCAACTCCAACAGCATTTACACCATTAGCTTCTTGTTGCGTTTGCTTAATCACATCAAGCACATCTTTTAATTCTATGATTTCACCATCATGTGATTTATATGTACCTTGCATTTGTTCTAATTTCTCAATGCGTTTCTTTACATAAAGTTCAACAACATCAATTCTTTTCATATCGTTTTGTCCTTTCTTCAATGATCGCTTCTAGCTTCCTTTTTGTTTCTTTGGCAAATACTCCATGTGCTAAATTGTTATGGCAATATCTGCACAAGCATGCTAGATTGGTTAATTCACTTGTACCGCCTCTACCTCTAGGCAATATGTGGTGTACTTCCATTGCAGGTGCGCCACATATTACGCAACATGGATAGCCGTCTATACTATCCCTTTCTACGGCTTGTGGCCTCGTTTTTTTGTAGAGTTTATCATCAAGTTTTTTCTTCTTGTTCATTCCCCCACTCCTTAACTAGCGACTGTATGTAGTCGCTATCATCAAGTTTTATTCCAAGCTGGTTGCACTCATCAACCAAGCAATCAATAAGCCTTTGCATCTCTGCAACTGTATATACTGACGAGCCGTGGTAGCACATTATATTGTGATACCCCTTTATGCTTTTACATTCGCCAGCATCTTCGGCTAGCCAGCCAAGCCCATGACCTCGCCATATTTGTATGTAGCGTTCAACTGCATCCTCTCTAACTGGAACATATGTAAAATGTCCACAATCTTTTATAGCTTTTTTGTACACATCTTCTTTTGTTGTGTAGCTATTTTTACTTAGTTCAAGTGCAATCTTCTGTGCTATAAGCCAGCAATAAGAATTGGCATTTAGACTTCTTGATTTAGTTTTACGTTTGATTTCTACTGTGTATTCTTTGTCAGCAGTAATCTTTGATAGATCATTGTCATGCGGTGCTGGTATTACTACCATTACACCTAACGGGCTTCTTAACAATTCGATGTTATTTGTTGTCCATTTCATAGAGTTGTTAGCCACGCTTTAAATTGTTGTAACTCTTGCAAATCTAAAAATTCAGTTGACGATTTATTAAATGTTGTTTTCATATAAGAAATAGCATTTTCTTTTGTTACATTTTTGATTTTTGCTAATTCAGAAATTTCGTGTTTAATACCCTTGGTTAATTCAGTTTCGTTATTGCTTTGTGCATCATCATCTTCATCCCAAGCCACACCTAAAATAGAGGATAAGGAATATCTTCGTGCATACGTTACAACACTACCAACACCTTGAGGGTCTTTTTTCATCAATGGTAGCGTTAAAGGGTCGCTTTCCAACCATTCACCGCTTTCATGTAATAACATGGTGGTTACAGATACTACATCAGTACCTGTAAAAGGCACTTGCAAAAAAGATAATCCATTATTCGCTAATACAGGTCTAACAGCCTGTAGTAAACTATCTAGCGTTACATATTTTGATTTTAGAAATGCATTTTCTTTTGTTCTGTTTGGATCAGATACTTCTGATTGGAATTTCGCTAATGCTTTTGCTATTTCTGTTATGGTTTCACTTCTATTCATTAAATTTCGCTCCATTCAACACCTAATCGAATTAATGTATCGGTAATTGCTTTACGTTGTCTTGAATTGATATTCTTTACAACATAAGTTACTGTTTTTACTTCCTCTTTGATTACCTCTGTTACTTGTGGTTGTTCTGTGAATATTGGTTCCGTTTGTTGAGGTTCTTTCGCTTTCATTTCAATTTCAAGTCGCTTTTCAAATTCATTGGAAAGTACATTATCCAATTCACCGAACGGAATATTATCAACACGATGTTTAATTTCTTCGTATTGGATAGGTGTATCTAGTGCGTAGTTTTGATTAAATAAATCAATTTTCATCTTAATCATTTCTACTTTTTCAGCCTGCATACGTTTTAGATCATCATCGTTTTGTTGCTGTTCTAAAACGTTTTTAACCATTTCATCAATAGCTAGTGCAACATCTGACATTTTGGCGGTTTTGTTTTCCCACCATTTGTGATTAGGTACAATTCTTATTTTGTATTCGTCTCTAATCCCCAATGCTTGTACCTTGTCATTCATCATGGCGATGACTGTGTCCCTACGTTTCAACATTTCTTGTTGTTCAAATTCATTGATCTGATTTGCGATAGGGTTTTCAACTCTACTTACAACTGCAAGCACTTGTTCTAGTTCTGCAGTGAATGTATTATACGGAATTTTTAATTCACGTTTTTTATCAGTACCAAATCGTGTTAGTTTAGTGCGAATAGAAACAATCTCTTTTAATACAGATTTCATTTCTTTTAGGTTATCTTCAGTAACAACTAACCCATTGTATTTTTCTAATTTCTCTTCAAGGTACTTCGCAAGTTCTGCGTTATTCCATGTCATAGTTAAATTACTATCAATCACTTGTGGTTCGATTGCTGGTTGTACGATTACATCAACTGTTTCCATATATTTTGTTTCTCCTTATACTTTGTGTTAAAATACAAGTAGAGTAATAGCAAAATCACTCTACACGCACGCTTATGGCTTTGGTCGGTCTAGCGTGCTTTTTTATTTCTCTCACCCAGAAATTTGAAAGGATGAGTAGGGTCAACCCCAATGATATTTGTAAAAATGCTGTGTAAAAATCAATTCTATCGATTTCTACAGAACCTACTGTTCCTATTATCATTAGGAACGCTATTGTTCTTACCATCCAAATCAATTTCATAATTCATTACCTACAATCACTAGCATTTGGCTGGTGATTTTTTTAATTTCACTTTTCAAACGATTGTTTTCTTTTTCCAATCGTTCCACTTCGTTTTTTAATTTTCTGTAACCAATAGCCGAGTATTCACTTTCAACTTCTGCTAGCGCCTCGACCTCTTTTTTGTTAAATCTAACTCCACTCATATTTGGGAGTTGTTTTAACTTGCCTTTGTTTCTTAGGTCGTATACTGCGGAAATCGAAATTTGAAACAATTCCGCTACTTGGTTAGCCGTATATACAAGGCTTTCCATACATCACCTCATTACAATGTTGGGTTAAAACAAAAACCATACGCTCTATGATTATTAGGTCGCCCAAATCTTCGCTTTAACACCTCAGATGTGTTTTCATATTCCATTCGTTGAGCATCTTCACAATGACATTCCCACCCATAAGGTGTAATTTCATCAAATATTGTTTCGATGTAGTCATAGTGATCTTCTCTGATTTTCATACCAGCGCAAGCAATGGCTTCTTTAAACTTATTGTTGATAAACATTTTTGTATCTCCTTTCATTCCTTGCATGAATATCTGCCTTACGTGCCAGTTTTACCCAAGATAGAATGACTTTCTTATTCCATCTTGATTTGTTTCTTAACGGCCATTTTTTCTTGATGAGTTTTCGCCAGTATTGTCCGTATTCATCATTTCGACCAGCCCATCCAAATCTTGTGGATGTTTGTCCGTATCGTTTGTTGGCTAGTTTTAGATCCGCTTGATTTTGTACTAGCATCTAATCACCTCTTTAAAATTACATTTAAACTGTAACTCTTTTACAAAAAAATAATCTTGTGGTACGGAACCTCATAAAGTTTTTCAATCTTTTTTAGCACATGTACATCTGGGGATGATTTACCTTTTTCATAATTCATCAACGTATATTCGCTAATACCTAGCATTTCCGCTGCTTTCTTTTGTGTCAAACCCTTATTTACTCGTGCTGCTTTTAATGTAATTCCATCTTGTACAAAGATTTGTTGGTTCAATTTATCACCTCACTTTCCCTTTCGTTGATTGTATTGTATTACAGTTAAACTGTAATGTCAACAGTTTTTCTGTAAATTCCTAAAAAAAAAATTGATTTTTTTGCAGTTTAAATATATTATATAAATAACAACAAAAATTTTAAAATTATAATGAGGTGAATATAATGAGTGATTTAGGCAATAGAGAGATATTCTCCAAGAATTTACAGTACTATATGAACCTATACAATAAAACTAGAATACAAGTTGCAAAAGATATTGGTGTTTCCTACACCACATTTACAAGTTGGATTAAAGGCACTAACTATCCTCGTATAGATAAGATAGAATTACTAGCTAATTATTTTAGAGTAAATAAAGCTGACTTGATTGAAAATAAATACTCTGAAAATGAACAGTACTATAATGATCCGTCTGTATCGGAATACGCACAAGCAATAAAAGATAATCCTGATTTACGTTTATTATTCGATGCAAGTAAAGATATGTCCAAAGATGATATTAACTTTGTAATTAATACTATAGAAATGTTAAAGAAAAGAGGTTAATAACATGCCTAACTACGAACCTATAATTACTTCATGCATTCAAGAAATGCAAGCAATGGCTCTTATCGTATCTTCTGTTTCTATTGTTTTCGCTATAACATTATATGTTTTTACACATAATGGTTATATTTCTTTATCGTTACCATTCATTACAAATGCAGTTTTATTAAAAATATTTACCGATTACGTAAACAAAAATATGTGTAAAAAATTCCATGTTGAATAATATACAATAACCCTATAAGGGGATGATAGTATGAACATCAATTTGATATATATAAAGCTACGGAAAACACAAACTGCGGTATTAAAACTAAATGATGATGGTACTTACACCATTCTCGTTAATAGTGATAAACCTATTGATGTACAACGTAAGGGAATATTACATGAGATAGGTCATATATTAAATGACGATATGTACAGTCAGGCACACATTGATTTAATCGAGCGTATGGCACACGCAAGGCAATTTGACGATGTAGAGGGTATCAACTTTTATACGCACATCATATGAGGTGAATTATGCAGTACAATTTCACTATCAGAAAAAAGGATAAAGGGTTTCAGATTATAGTCAGCTATAAAGACGGATACAAATGGAAACAGAAATCTAAACAGGGTTTTGCCACACAAAGAGATGCTAAACTTTATGGCCAAGAAATAGTTGATAACCTAAAAAAGACTATCACCAGTCCACTTGATGATAGTCTAAAAGATTTAACACTTATTGAGTTTTACAAAATCTATACAGATGAAAATAAAGCAAATGTATATTCCACGTTCAAAGCATATGACAATGCATTTCAGAAATTCAACACGCTATTTAATATGAAAGTAACAGATATTTCTGAAATACAAATTCGGAAAGTAATTAATGATTTACAACAATCAATAGCCACTAAAAATATGTGCATAACGATTATAACAAAGGTATTCGCTTATGCAGTATCACCATATAGGATTATTAATAGTAGTCCGTGTAAGAACATTAAGCGGTTACATAAAACACAAATAGCTAAAATCAATGCTATAAGTGAAGATGATGTAACACACCTATTAACATCGTTAAAAGGCCATAACTTCAAATACTATATCGTGTGTTCTATTGCTGCCTATACAGGTATGAGATATGGTGAAATCTTAGGCCTTACATGGGATGATATAGATTTAGATAACGCTATTATTGATGTGAATAAACAATTCGCATATAGCGGTGAAAGTACATATATGATCCGTAATTTAAAGACAAAAAACAGTTACAGGAAAATACCCATACCACCCATACTGATTGATATATTGATTGAATACAAAAATACCACCAGCGGATTATATCTATTCAACAATCCAACTGGCGGTACTGGTGCGGTATCGGTAATGATTAAACGCTACTTACCAAACACTTCTATCCATGATTTAAGACATACCTATGCTACAAGGCTATTAGCAAATGGTGTTGATATAAAAACAGTAGCATCCTTATTAGGTGATACTGTTGATACAGTCATTAATACGTACATTCACTATACCGATGAAATGAGATTAAAGGCACATGATAGTGTGTCTAAAATTTTTGGTTAGAATTTTTGACGGATTTATTGACGATTAGGCAATAAACCTTGTGTTTACTGGTGTTTTCAACCGATAAAACATATCAATATATTATAGCACAAACAAGGGGCGTTTTGAATGTTTTGTACACCCTATTTCAATAGATTTATACGTTCTTTTTCTCTATCCTCACAC
>ERZ791834.831-NODE-831-length-18213-cov-4.69055_pt1 | contig 18213 bp, 22 predicted proteins | sample MGYA00510293_ERZ791834 | MGnify/ENA primary metagenome ERZ791834 (study PRJEB30046, sample SAMN00715253) | human gut metagenome | study: EMG produced TPA metagenomics assembly of the A metagenome-wide association study of gut microbiota in type 2...
CCAGAACGGCGCGTACAGGCCGAGCGTGGTGCCGTCCACCGGAAGAAAAGCGATGGCCAGCAGCAGCCAAATGACGTTGCGTTCCTGCGTCGCCAGGAATCGCAGCAGCGGATGGTATGGGACGATGCGCTCTGCCGACTGCCTGCCGCTCGTTTGCACCTGTGCGGCGGCGCTGTCAACGGTGGCACCCGCCTTGGTATTGGCGGCCATCTTGCGTTCGCCATTGTTCGATCGGATCACATGCGCCCCTTTCCGCAACCAACCCTACTCGAGCGTCGATATCTATGGCCGCATTTATGGCCAAATTTATGGCCACGGCGACTATGCAACGAATCTGGGGGTAGTGAAGCCGACTACATGTAAGAGAATGGGCTTTTCTCGCTCTTCTACAAGATCTGGAAAACCTACTTCGCTTGTTTGTGACACCGTTTCGCGGAAACACCGGGGATGAGCGTTGGAATTCCGCCACTCTTACTCGCCATCTCACGGTTTCGGCGCCACAAACAAGCCACTTAGAGGAATTGGGGATTGAACCGGCTTCGAATGAAAACAAATATTCAGCAATGCGCATACTTTCGTCGAAGAATCAAACCGCACCACAACCGCCTAGGCAAAACGGCACAACCTAGAACAGCCCGCCCGCATGAAGATATAGGAACAGCACAGCCTGCAGTACAACGAACACGGGCAACCCCCACACGAAATACCAGTCCCTGGTCTTGTGGTTGAACAGTCGCATAGCGATTATGCCGCCGAGAGCGCCGCCCATGAACGACAGCCCCATCAGCCATGATTCGGGCACCCTGCTCCGGGCGCCTCCACCAGATCGGTCAGAGCCCGCTCCCCTGCCGCGACTCCGGGGCGTATCGCCGTTGGCGAGCGCGATTCTCTTATCGGCGACGAACACCAGCAAGGTGACGCAGTTCATCGCGAGTAGATATATTCCGAAACCCCGCAGCATAACAGGGTTGAAGGCACGGAACATGCCGGCTCCGTTGAACGACACGAGACCGCATCTCCACGCGCACACCATGCCCCACGCCACGAGTCCCACCGCCGTTTCGAACCACCAGGCGACGTTATGTTTGTTGACGTTCCGCTCCCATAGAATCAGGCCCAGCAGCATGCCGACCGAGCCGCCGGCGAGCGCAAGCAGCGGCATGAGTATGGAGAGAACGCGTGCGGCCGGCGAATCGGCAGGTTGACGGCTGTTGCCGCGAATGTTGCGGTTGCGGGCGGTGCGGCGGCCGATGGGTGACGGAGAGCACCAAGAACGCTACTAGGTTGACGGCAATCAGATATGCGAGGAAATGGGTCATGGTGGTTGTTGTTGGCTGGGGTAGGCGTGAATTGTCTAACCGATGTCTGGAGTGGGAGCATACTTCCGCCGGCCGACCAAGAATGTTTGCATTGCTGTCGGTGGAAACATGACAGAGAATACGGAGTCCATCCACCTCCGAGCATTGGGATGAACACATCCGCGACGAGGTGATTGTCCTGATCGACGATTATATCTGCTGATACAGCCATAAGCATATTAAGGCAGTCACTTGGTTGGATAAGTCCAATACAATAACGTCAGATTCAAGGAACGGCTACGCAATTATCTCCAAGAAAAGTCCGCAGCTCATTGCCCGTCAGCTGCTACAGCTTAACTAATGTAAGCCAACCTTTCGCACCTTTTCATTAGAGCCTAAATTCGAATCCACACAAGAAACCGTGTGCTATCACTAATTTGTAAAACTCGCAATATCTTACACATATATGTATCGCGTATTTTATAAAGCTGTGAAGAACATTTGAACATCGAAAATCAACAAACCTAATATGTAAAATCAGTCTTCTTTATATACAGGTTGACCAAAAACATTATTCAATACCATTTCTTCAAAGGTCTTCTCACTTATTAGTCTAATCTGTCTAAAAAGAATTCTCTCATAATCTCCAAATACCTTAACAGCTCCTCGAGCTCGTACCCTTTCAGTCATCATTCCATTTGATCTTCCTTTGACAACGATATATGCATCAATTTGCTCATTAGGCTTCGTGATTCCCGGCATAGATTCTACCGCGAGCATAAGTAATGTTTCTACAAACTTACGGCGAATGGAATATTCGAAACTTTTGCCTCTGCTCTCTTCACAGAATTCAAATTCAAAAGAGTTCGTCTGTGATAAAATTTTTCCAATTTTACGATTTTTAAATTCAATTAAAGCTAATCGACTATCCTTTTTCTCACCCCATTGGACGATTGCATCGACACTGTGCGGTGGAATCGGTCCATCGAAGCCATTCTTGTTTTCGCTTATGCGCGTATTATGCTTTTTTGCATATAATCTCGCAAAAGCGTCACCGTCCAAAGCTAAAGCTTTATTCACTGGATTTTTCTGTACCAAAGCCGTGCCGGACGAGTCATCTGAGCTACGGCTCAGATAGGCATATGTTTGAGGGAGTAACCCTCTTTGTCTAAATTGTATCTGAAGTTTACTTTCAGCCATGTTTACATATACTCCAATGCAGTAATCTTATCAAACGGCTCTATCATCGCTTCATATAAATCATCCCACTCATTTTGATCAGTCTCCCGGAATGACACTGCACCGTCAGAAGAAGATGTTGCACGATAAGTAGTCAACCCATTAGAATCAGACATTTGTCGCGTGAGTACAGACAACGTTTTAAAGAAATACGGCGAGTGTGTTGTCACAAGAAAACGTGTTCCATATTCCCTGTAAATATTCACCAAAGCTTGCGCATAAACAACCTGCCACGCCGGATGTAAATGAACTTCAGGCTCGTCTAAGACAATAAGCAAATCAGATCGCATAATCCCTCGCGCAACTAACGATTTCAGTAGCACTAAAGGCCGAATTCCCATAGATGCATTTACCAACTTGATTCCATCTGTGGTCGGGAATATCTCACGCAGCATAGGTTCATATTGCTCATTGAAACCGATACTGCCATCATAAATCCCAGACAACAAATTTACAATTTTTTCTGATGAATGCGAATACTCTTCATGTTCAATAATGTACGCAATTGTTGAAGCGTCCATAACATATATACCTTCACTAATCGAACTATTAAAAGCCATCCTTTTGCGGAAAACCTCAGATTCAAATCCTGAAGCAACTAGCGCAACTTGCGCTGGATCATCTAACAAAAGACAATGGCTAAAAGATTCATTCTCAGATTTAGAAAATAATTTAAGATCATAATCTTCATTTGATTCGGGAAGAAGCGAATGGGCCTGTTCGTTAAACAGATGCCTCATTATTTTATTCAATATAATATTTTTCCAAGTCTGCCTACTACGCGTCAGCAATGAGACAATCCGACTCCGTACCGCAATAGCCTTGCGAGAACGACCGCCTAGCTTTTTCAAGTAATCACTTGCTGCTTTTGATGCCTTCTCAGAAAGTAAAGGTGATGAGATAGGCATATCTCTAAGCCATTTACCTAATGATTGAACGGTTACATCCGTACCTATAAGCTCATCCACCATCATATCGATGATAGGACGCATAAAACGAGGATGCCCCCACTGACCATCGAACTGAGTAGTAAACATTGCAAGCTGAATCTCGGCAGCAACTTCTTCTTTAATGTTACGCTCCAGATCCCCATCCGCATTAGCATAAGCAAATAACGCTTTGCCAACGGTACTCTTACCAGTATTATTCTCACCAGCAATAACGGTGATACCGTCAAGCTTGATATCCGCTTTCCGTATCCTACCAACGTCAGTTATTTGAAAACGCACTTGTCAACTCCCATAACCAGCATGCTTAGACTCCATAAGCCTATCATCAATGAGCTCCTATATCATCTGAACATATTGAGCTGTCATGAGTGGCATAATCATGCTCAAAAATATGTAGCGCTCAATTTGTGATTATGGGAAATCCACGGAAAGACGTAGAGTACAAGCATAATGACTCACACGTTAGACATGCGCTCCCTAAATTTCAAAATCCAAGAGCGAATTCTCAACATAAATCCCAATATCGAGCTGTTGTACAGCATAGTGATACTCACAATTCTCAAGCGATACCTTATGCCGCTCATTCGTAATAACACTCTGATGACATTTCATATATGTCAGTTAGTACGTCACCACTTCTTCAGCCACTCTAAATTTGTTCTATACGCACATACGGGTGAATCAACGGATCAAGCTGCAGCCTGAAAAGCAACTGGTCTTTGGACACGCCCAAACGCAATGCAACCCAACTACGAAATACCAAGATGCCTTTCCTCCATGCATTAAGGCTTTGCAACCGATCAACGGGAGCTCGATTCGCATGTTTAATCGAGTTATAGGATTCAGTCATCTCAAGCTCCCACTGTTCAAGGCTGAAAGGCCAATCATCACCAAGCTCGGAAGCAATAGCGCGAAGTCTGCTGATGAAAGGGCTAGCCCCAGCTTTATTCTTACTTATTCCCTTTTCCTGCAGTAACTGGTATCCGAGCGCCTCAAATCCAATGCTAAGTTGCACTACCCAAGCCTCTATCGAGGCTCCCCTCATGGAGAATAGTGAAACTATAGGGTCGATTCCTCGTGCATAAGCGTCCCGAAGACTGAACCACGAGCTTAAATCGCCGTTGCAGAAATCAAAATACTCAATTAGATAATTGAGTCGTCTTGCATACGAGTGGGCGTTAGGATACAACTCGGCAACCTTGCACCACCTTTCCTGATATGGAATACCACTCTCCACCCGTAGGGGATCATCTTCCCTGCTGACTGCTTCTATTGAAAGAAGATGCTCCGTCCAACTCGAAATACGAAGAAGGTCACGCATGGCCCGATGATTTTCGAGATGCGTTTGCCAGCGCTTAACTTCGTGAGAATCACTTTCCATATAAGCCAAATCATGAAGCTCGGTCGTATCTCCAGAAACTGAGACAGTCCAATAAGGAACAAAATTGAATGCGGGGATGCCTGACCCGATGCTATCTGCCGGACACTTAAGCGTATATCCCCTCTCTCACACGATTATTGTCATCGACAATCGGTGCCGACACAAGGACGCTGCTGATACCAAGCCATTCGCACAAACCGTCTAAAGAAGTACGTACTGCATTGACTCTTGAATAGTCTTCCCCCACCGAAGCATCAAGCACTGCATACTCCGCGTCAATGATCCCGTTAGCACCTGCCCCGTATTTTTCCTTGCATGATCTGACTTTGCAACTGAGCAAATCCACTGATCCCTGAGAATCACGAAACCAGATTTGTTTAGGTAAATCATAAACATATTTTTTGCGATCTGGATCGTCAGCATAGAACACATGTTCCGAAAAGAAACAGCGTTCAAACGTGCTATCGCTAGGATTCCAAACAATGGTGATGTCAATATGACCGTCATGAATCCGGAGAAGAGCTTTCGTGTCAGGGAGCTTATCATTTTTGAAATGAAGCATGCCCATTCTAGAAATATTTTCCCCAGAAACCTTGCCTTCGTTCAAAAATCAATCCTCCGATTCCGTCTTTCAAAAACAAATCATGAAAATATTTATGCAAGGAACGACGCCAATTGACGCACCCACTGTTCTGCAATGTCGTTAACAGCAGTAGATGCACCAGATAATGACGACAGCGCCAGTGGAGCCAGAATACGTTTCATCAAACGGATAAAATCCTTCAATCTCTCTTTATCTGGATGCTGTTTGCCAATTTCCGCCGAGGCCTTACTAACGGTTTCAGAAAGTTCAAGTTCATCCTCATCGGACAAATTTAAAGAATCCATCTTTTGAGAAATTTCAGTCAGGAGCTTCTTCATCGCTTCGATTTTTTCGTCAGAGCCAGACAGGTTCATTTCTTGATGAATTTCATGAGCATTGACTGCAAGCTGACTATGTGGCGCCGCGTTGATAGTAAAATCATTGACAACACCGACAGGTCTCTGCTCACCAATATTCATCTCATCTTGCGGTAGGCCTAAATGCGATGCACAAACAGGAACTTTAACAGGATTCTTACTGAATTCTTTCTCCAGCTCACGCGTCATCCTCTGAATAACCTTTTTGTTTATCGTGAATCCCTTCATGCTCTATTCGCTTCCTTTGCAACAATCTTTAAATTTAAAAAGCAATTGACAGCATACAGCACAAATCGAACAAAAGTTCGAATCCACACATCTTCTCACACCAGCAATTTCTTAATGAAGCTATGACAACCTGTTTTCTTGTCTAAATGGCTGTGGATGCGTTCATCATCTGGTGACAACAGGCCGCAAACGTTTTCTCGAAAGCTAGATGGAGGGGATTATGCATATCCCTAAGAAACAGCGACATGCGATGGAGCTGCACTTCGGCATACCGATGGTAATGGCCCAGACGATCGGATATCCTAAGCATCTGTCCAGGCAATGTTTGGAACACGGTAATTGAAACGTAATGTCTGGAACACTGGCTGATGGCGTTCTCCAGCGCGCCCGCCTTATGACAAAGCCTTCATCCCGTTGAGAACAAAAAAGGCAACTAAACGACAGCATCCGGAGGAAGCAGGCCGCCAAACAACTCAGTGAGGGAACCAAAGTCAAAAAAGCGTTAATGTAAGAGATAACGGAAGCCATAGAAAAAGCTCCGAACACCAACTCTTGGCCAACAGCAAACTTCCAGCCACGTACGCCACACTCGGGGACGACGAGGTGTATTCGATACTGTTCCCCGGCAGGGGCGAATGGGAAAGCGTGTACAAACGACCCGACTGGACTAGGGTCCACCGCGAGCTCGCGTGCGTCGGTGTGACACTGCGTATCTTGCACGGCTGTGTCTGTTCAATAGAAGTTAGGTGTGTTTTGATGCTCCTATACATTGCCGAGTGTTTGGGAGTGTTGTTTTGGGTTGGTGATGGAGTGAATCCATTGGATGGCCCGTTGCTCGAGTTCGGGCAGGTTCCGTGTTCCGCGTTCGATTTCGCTGATGCGGCTCGACGGCACGCACAGCGCCTCGCCGACCTGCTGTTGGGTGATGCCGTAGCTTACGCGCCGTTCGCGCAGTCTGGTGCCGCGTTCGACCAACGTTGCACGTCTAAATAGACAACGGGGAAAGACAAAGACCTCGAAACATCTGTTATACCTATAGATACAAGCCCCGTGCTGACCGCTGTGAACTGCGCCCCGATTGTTGGACGTTGTTAATTAGGATACAGCCCTAGACCGCGAGGGACATGCTCCGGAACTCCTCCGGGGTGTGTCCCCCGAGTCGTATCTGGCGCCGTCTGGTGTTCCAATGGATGATGTACGCATCCAGCTCGCGCTTGAACCGCTCGTACGAGTCGAACTCGCGGCCGCGGTAGAACTCGTCCTTCAAGTGGCCGAAGACCTGCTCGGTGGCGGCGTTGTCCAGGCAGTTGCCCTTGCGACTCATGGACTGGCGGATGCCGAGGCGTTCGAGCTCGTCCCTCCACCATCGGTGCTGGTACTGCCATCCCATGTCGCTGTGCAGGATCGGCTCCGCGCCGGCGGGCAGGCGCTCCGCGAGCATGGCGAGCAGGCGCCTCTGCTGCCCGAGGTCCGGACTGCGGCTCACGTCCCAGGCCACTATCTCCTTGCTGGCCATGTCGTACACGGGCGCGAGGTACGCCTTGCCGCCCGCGACCTTGAACTCGGTGACGTCGGTCCCGAGCTTGGAGAACGGACGGGCCGCGTCGAAGTCGCGTTCGGGCAGGTTATGCACGTGATCGCCCGTCTCGCCCCTGTACGAGCTGTACCTCCTCCACGGGTTCCTGGAGCGGATGGCGCATCTCAGTCCCATGCGCCGCATGACCCCGAGCACGGTTTTGGCGGATATTCGCGTGCCGAACTCGTGGACCAGGCACATGCGCACCTGCCGGTGGCCGCACCCGTTCGGGGTGCGCTCCCATATCTCCCGTACCATCGGCTCCACGTCCGGCCTGGACACGTGCGCCGGGCGCGACAGGTGATGGTAGTACGTGGATCGCGGCAGCCCGGCTATCTCGAGGAGGTGGTCGAGCCGGTGTCCCCGCCCTGCGAGCAGTCGGACGACGGCGCTTCTCTCGCGTCTCGTGACTTCTGCGCCCGCAGGGCCCGGAGTTTTTCCAGGTACGCGACCTTCGCCTTCAGGTAGGCGACCTGTTCGGCGAGCTCCTGCTCGCGCGTGGGTTCGGGCTTCGGTTTGGATTTCGCGCCTCTGGGCCTGCCCTTGGGCCTCGGCCTGAGCGCCTCCGGGCCTCCCGCCCGGTACTCGCGGCACCAGCGTTCCAACGGCGCGATGCTCGCGATCGCGTACTTCGCCATGACCTCCGTCTTGGTCATGCCGTTCTCGACGTGGTCGCGCGCGGCTGCGACCTTCGTCTCCCAGTCGTAGCGTCTGCTGCCGTTGCCTCCCATGACCGCCTCCTCGCCGCCGGACCTGTACAGCCTGATCCAGTTTCTCGCGGTATACACCGGTATGGCAAGCCGCCTGGCGAGCGTGTTCCCGCCGGCTCCGGCCTTGATGAGTTCCAGCGCCTCGCGCCGGAACCCGTCGTCGTAACGTCTCCTTCGATCCTCACGCATACGAAAGAACCGCACCTCCGATCATCGAATCTGAATTTCTTCAGTCCAACAATCGGGGTGCGGTTCACTGGTTCCCATGTCACCGGGGCATTGCTTTACTCGTTCGCCTACGACGCCAAGGAGTCCCAAGAATGATTGACGTCCTCGCGCACAACCACGCTCCAGATGAAACATGGGTCCTCGAATGGCTCTCATCACCACGTCTCCAAACGTATCTTGACGCTTCAGGGAACAATCTGCAGCGCGCTCTCCGGTTGTACGAATGGAATATCAATCTTGGACAAACCCTGATGAAGGACATCGCATTCTTCGAAGTCGCACTACGCAATGCCTACAACAGAGAAATCGACTCGCGTTGGGACGGTACCAGGCACTGGCTGTTCGATGACGATTCACCTGTCAACACCCCTATACCACGACATAACAGAGCCGGAAAGTCGTTCGACGCGAACGCATTGAACCGGACGAGCATTCGCAACGCCACACCCTCCCGTACGGAGACCATACAACCGGACAAGACGATCGCGAACCTTCCACTTGGATTCTAGGCGCATCTGACCGACAAAGCCCACGAAAGAATTCTGTGGATACCATACCTCCACCACGCGTGGCCCTCCGGGACGAATCGTGCGGACCTGAACGCTAAAATCCGTCTCATCAACGAGTGCAGGAACCGTATTGCGCATCATGAGCCGTTGTTTCACAATGCCGACGGGACAAGAAATCCGGCCGTGGTTGATGGATTGGTTGTGGATTTGTTCCATGAACTCCTGTCACAAGCAGATGTCTTCGAACCCGATGCGCCAACCCCAGTCGAACTTTTTCTGCATTCCAGCCCACGCCCCTAACTCGCTTCGGAACATTCGTCCCACGGCCGTCCGCTGACGTGATTCCGTCTTCTCCCACTACTCATAAGCTAGATGATATGGCCTGATTTTTGTTCCGTCCTTATAGTGAGGCGCTTTGTACCGCTTGGTTCGCGTAATACTCGGTTTCGGTCTGTTCCGGTGTCCTGTGGCCCAAGGACCGGTGCAGACGCTTCGAGTCCCCGCCACGAGACCCACCGGAACGTCGCCGATTCCAAGTCCCTCGAATCCCGGAAGGGCTTGCGCCGCCAGACGAGCTCGGTCCTGTATGCGCCGTCGGCGCTCTCGGCCATGGCGTTGCCGTACGAGTCGCCGACCGTGCCGGTCGAGGGAAGCATGCTGAATTCCCCGACCCCGGTGGCGTACACGAGGCCGATGCACCGCGCGCCATGGTCGGCATGGATCCCGAGGATGTCGCGGGCCAGCGCCTCGTGCCTGGCGGCCATGCGGCTGACGAGCCTGGATCTGAACATGCGGTAGCCGCGAGGCGTGACGAACCCGCAATCCAGCGATTCGGCGAGAATCCGGCATATCGGCCCGATCCGAAACGACCTTTGTATTCGTCGACGTACGCGACCATCAACGCCGTGTCAGGTCGAGCCGTGCCGCGAAAAAAGCCGACGCCGTCGTCAATATCTCGTTCACCCGCCTCAATCGCGTGACCTCGGCCCGCAAACTCTCCAACTCCGCCATCGAGTCCTCAGCCGACTGCTTGGTCTCCGCCGCGATCGTGGCGTCTGCCTTGTTGCGCCAACGGCGCAGCGTCTCCAGCCCCCCAGATCCTTGGCAATCCGTTCGATCGCCTTGAACTTCGGCGTGTATCTCGTACCCTTTGCCATGGTTCCATCATCTCCCATCGAGTTAGGGGAAATGTGGAACAACAATCAGTTCATATCAGACCGTGGTCATCGGCATGGTGAAATACAAGTTCACCGCGCATTGTCGTTCCTCGGGACCGGACAGTACGATAATCCTTTCATTCAGTCTCCACGAAAACGTCCGCAGTCCCTTATTGACGCCAAATGATCATCACAAAATGTAAATCCAAATAATCAGCGAACTATCGTTGATCTTTAAAACGTCTAGATTGGAAACCAAATCCAGAGCCTGCCTCTACAAGCCCATCCGACCATTGATCAAGATACCGAAAAGGCACATTAAGACCTTTTTCTGCAGCGAACGAATCGATCTCTCTCTTAGACTCTCCAGCTCCATACTCCGCTTGAATAATTTGTCTCAACAAAAGGGGATGCTCATCACCAACATGTACAGGCTCCTGCTTCCGCCAACCCCTCGAATTAATTTGAATTTGAAGAGATCGAGTACGGTTCGCATCAATAAGTCCAAGATTACTAGCCCGACTGACTATAGAGGCAATGGACATACCCCACGTTGCCTTAAGCTTCATAAGGTCAGAAAGCATAAAATAACCTTTTAACAAAATCTTGGCATCCTGTTGCGGCATAAGTAGCGCTCCCGCAAACCTGTGCGCTTCACGTTCCATATCACGATATGCAATCGGTTTACGATATCTGTGCAATATAAGATGTCCGAGCTCATGAGCAATAGTGAAACGGAGTCTATCTCCGGTATTATCCCGCTGGCTATACCCAATCACTGGCATAGACCACTTGTTTCTTGATGGCATCGTAACTCCATCGCTATTAAGCAGAGCCTTCAATTTCGATGCAAGACCATGAATAGGAGCGATTATAATACCAACACGTTCTAGCGTTCGTGTCAAATTACCAATGCTGCCACTAGCAGGTATCCCCAATTTTCCCCTAGTCTTTTCAGCGAGCCGCTCAATTTCGCCATCGGTAGGTTTGGTGTGAACCGCAAACTCGTCCAACCATAAAGTCTTCGGTTGAAGTTGTAATCTCGCACTCAAATTATCGACAACATCGCATAGCATCGAGTACTCCGCTGCAATAGAATTCAGCTCACCTACCGAAGTACTCGATGTATGACGATATGTCAAAGAGGTGACAGGTAATGGTCCGGACTGCCCCTCGAAAAATGTAAGCGGATAATCTATCGCCATCGACATTTTCACAGCCAATGGTTTCGTAAATTCGACTTGACGATTTTCAATTTTGCTGAGCGTAGCCTGAGAAATACCAGTCTGTTCAGAAAGCCTCTTTTGCGTCATACGCTCAATCTGCCTCAGCAATATCACTCGTTCCGAATTATATACACACACTTTTGTCTTCTTCTAAAATCATTTAATCTTCATATTTTCTTCGATAATCAACCCCTCAAGAAGATCAACATCAGTTTCCGGAGTTGGATCGAATCCCGGAGTCCAACCATAGCGAGCATTCCCATCGTCACCATTCAGGATAGGAAACGAATATGCAGAAATGCCTTTCTGACCGTACTTTCCCGGTGACATAGGTTTATATGCTCTAAGGAACCCATTCGCCGGAAAAAGGTAATCACAAGCGATTGTGAGGTGCACGTCACTTAAGTCAGTATAGCCCAAAAAGTTAATCGACAACTCACCACGTCCTTTTCCGCCGTTTTGGCTATATCTCGACCTATCAGCAAGGCTATGATTCGATTTCGGCAATCCTCTAGTAATAGGATCAACGGCATGCAACCTTGCCCCCATAAAAGTTCTCATACTATACAGGTGGAAAAAGCCACTATTATCAATCCCCCATTCATTTACCGGATGCCAGTCTTTCCACCCTTTCGCCAAGTATAAGTTGTATACGCACGCCTCTATCCGACTGCGCTGGCTTTCATTGATTCCTTTCAGCGCCTTGAGGTCGTTTTTCGCTGCGGCCACACGATCTCTGACAAATTCAGGGAGGATTTCAGCGACTTCTTGAAAATCTTCCAGCACGGCTTCTTTCTCATCTAAATCCGCAATGTCAACCACTACATACGCCTTCCAAGTCAGTGTCGTTATGTTACAACTAGCGAATATCTTAGCATAAAATGAAACATGGTTAAATCTACCGAAATTCCCACACTATTCATAGCTTTTGAAACCACTTCTCCCTCAGGGCCACCAGCATTGGCAAAAAAGGACCGGCGATGAGCTACTTTTAAGAGTTCTAATCAACTATTCAGGATTCGAGCATGAATTATCCGCGCCCTTGCCCCATGCCAAGCTCACCAGTGTCAACTCATACCGTATTGTGCACGATACGACCGAAGTAAGTATTTGTAGTTTTCAAGGCCACTGATATTCCCTTTCAAGACCACCGTTATTGTCGAAGAAGACCAGTGGCGGACCATTCCAAGGCCTCTGCCCCCTGCGGTCAGGATTCAAGGGCTGCCCGTACCGTTGTCTCACGTTGAACTCGCCAGCGTCGATCCATACCGCGTTGCGCACCGGTCGAGGATGACGTCGGCGATGGCGTCGCCACCGAGACAGCTCGCCATTCCTTGGTTGTCAACTGAGGCGCGAACGCGGTGCTGACATTGTCACAGCGCAGTTCCATGAGCTCGAGCAGGAACTGGCCAGACCGATCATCAGGCTTGCCCACGAGGCATTCGCCGATCGCGAGCAGCGTGTACGTGGAGCACTTGGTGCCTGTGCTTAATTTAGCGTTCAGGACTATGACGTTTTATTGGGCTCGCAGCTGGCTCCATTACCGCTCCAACGAAGAGTCCAATCACCAAGATGCAGGCACTCCCATTCATACAGTCGTCCTGCCCCCATAGAATTTCTGAGAGAGGCAGACTGAGAGAAAGAGAAGATCTATGAACGTAAACAGCCAGAGCACAAGCACGGGCGGAGCGCACGCCAAACACGACGTGCCGGCACACGGTGGATTCTAGTGGTGGTTGCAACACCTGAGGTTTGAGCGGCCTTCCATGGTCACGTTGTCGGTTGTTGAGGTTATCACGCGGCGTCGAGCAGTTCGATGATCTTCTCGCTTGGTTTCATGAAGCCGAGGGTTTTGCGTGGCCGGTCGTTGAGTTCCTCGGCGACCGCGTCGAGGTAGTCCTCCGGGTAGACGGATAGGTCGGTGCCTTTGGGGAAGTACTGGCGCAGGAGCCCGTTGGTGTTCTCGTTGGTGCCGCGCTGCCACGGGGAGTGCGGGTCGCAGAAGTAGACGGCCATGTCCAGCGAGGCGCCGATCCGTTTGTGCAGGGCGAGTTCCGCTCCCTGGTCCCAGGTCAGGCTGTTGCGCAGGAGTTTGGGCAGGTGCTGCATCTTGTCGATGATGGCCTGCCGGGCGTGTTCGGCGTCGTGCCCGTCGGGCAGGTGCAGCAGGATCGTGAACCTGGTGGTGCGCTCGACGAGCGTGCCGATGGCGCTTTTGTTGCGGCGGCCGGTGATGGGATCGCCTTCCCAGTGGCCCGGGACCGCCCGGTCCTCGATCTCCGGGGGTCGCTCCGAGATCATGGCCATGGGTTCGCGGAAACGGGGTTTGCGGCCTTGGCCGCCTTGGGGTCTGCGGGCGGTTCGCCCCTGCCTCATGGCGCGTTTCAGCTCCTGCTTGAGTTCGCCCCTGGCCTGCAGGTAGATGGCCTGGTAGATCGTCTCGACGCTCGCGTGCGTATCCCCATTATCCGGGAGGTCCGGCCTCGGCCGGTTGGCTATCTGCTCCGGGCTCCAATGCCTGCGCAACCCGGCGGCGATCTCGTCCCACAGTCGCGTGCCCTCGGCCGCCTTGCGCGGTTTGGGGCGTTTGAGCCGGTCCGCGGCCTTCTGCTGGGCGCGGCAGGGCTCGTAACCGCCGGACTCGGGATTCCTGTTGCGCTCGACCTCGCGGCTGACCGTGCCGGGGTCGCGTCCCAGCAGCCGGGCGATGGCGCGGATCGAATCGCCCAGGCGCAGCCGGACGGCGATCAGGATGCGCTCCTCCTGATTGAGGTAGCGCGCGTGGATCCGTTTGGGTTTGTCCATGGCGGAACGATACCAGTCCATGCTTGCCTTTTCGTTCCTCCCGGTGGCGCGGGTGCGCCCGTTGCGCCATGCCTTGCCGGTGCGCTTGGAGACCCCGACCGCATGGGCGGCCTGGGTGAAGTTCATGCCCTCCTCGTCCAGCAGACGCACGTACTCCTCGCGCCTCGCCGCGCACATCAGCTTCCTCGTCGGATATTCGACGCCGTTGAACGTCCAACGGCGTTCCCCGCCACGGTCTTCGTTTCGGTGGCTCCTGGTCACCTGACCCTCCTTGCGGTAGGTCAGGTGTTGCAACGATCACTAGAACTCGCCAGATGAGTCTTACGACTTGGGAGGGGCATCTGCTGAAGTCGCTCAATGAGCATGTTCTTGATGGATGTCTTGCCACTACCCCACTCTCCCTCTACTCCAACCACTAAGCCATCCGAATCATCACCGGTCAAAATAGCGTAGGCAAGGTTATCAACATATTTTTCACGACCATACTCATCATCTTCAACATGCCGTATAGGCTTATCTGCTGCGAACAAATTGCCACCCTTCAAGATATGATATCCGAACTCAATCAATACCTTATGCGTTATCTTATGCCGTTCATTTGCAATAACACTCTGCCGCCACCCTCGCACGCTTCGGCATATACATCGTCAATTCATCCGATACCCTAAATTTGCCCTACACACGCATACGGATGAATTAATGAATCACGCTGCAGCCTCTGAAGCAACTGGTCTTTGGACACGCCCAGACGCAATGTAACCCAGCCGCGGAATACCAAGACACCTTCCCTCCACGCATCGGGATTGAGATAATTAGGAACTGGTGAACAGCATATGCACTTTCCCTTTGATGCAGGCTTTGCCGTTAGATGGATTGGTTTTGTTCATCCAAATTGGCTATCCTGATTCGATCTTCCATCATTAATTTGTGGAGGAGGTTCTTCCCATGTGCTTTGGGACGCAACGATTCACCGTACCGATCAAGCAGATCGCCTACAGCTTCCGGAATTGTTTCATGTCCTGTTGAGTAAAGAAAGTACAGAACCGTGTCACTTTCATAGAGATCAATTTGGTCGAACAGCGCATGGAAATACGAATAATCGGCTTCGCCAAGGGAATGACCATACACTTTGACGGCTTGAATTGATTCACCATCATATAGTGGATCAAACATTCTTCTGCCCCGCATACGGTTCGGAAGTTCTTGTCTTGGCAAGGACAGTTTGCGCGCAGTCTTAGTGAAGCGCCGCACCCTGTTACCTTTGGGGGCCTCATAACCATCTATCCCAAAAATAATATTAATCGGTGGATCAAGATCGCCTAAAAGATCACGCTGAGAAACCACTTTAGGCAACGTTCCGTGAACATTCTGCTCTATGTAAAGCGATGACATCACTTCATCGTCCACCGAATCGAGCAACGGCGTCGTATAGTTGAATGACACTACCGAATTCTTTTGCCTAGCAATCGGCACCAAACAGTCATATTCTCCGATGCAACGATAGAGGTGTTCAGCGTGGGAATTATATTTATCATCATTTTCGTTTGCAAGTTCCACTGCCTTATATAGATAGATGCCGAAATCCTCCTCAAACCTGTTGAGCTCATCGAGGAGCATTTTGGGAGTGTCATCATCAATGAATGCTTGGCGAGTCTCGCTCCAGTTGAGATCGTCCAAATTGTAGTCTTTTGACTTTTGCCCCGTTTGATGGACCATCTCTACAGCATGCTTCTGCGATATGTATTTCATCATGATACGTTCCACCTGATTCTGCTGTTTTTTAGCTTGCTGAAAATCTTCATAAGTGCCTTGAGCTCTTTTAATAAAGAATTTCCTCCAAACGCCAATGGTGGAATCAAAACTATGACCATTCACCCCGGCTGATGGCCACAGATAGTTTCTGATTGCGGACTCTACATCCATCCACCTCGGGAAAGGTGTTTCTTCATCATGGAAGGCAGCAAATAGGAGATCCCAGAGACTAGGGATATCTCCAATCCCTTCTTCCTCGATTGCTTTCTGCAACGAGGGTAGTATTTTGCCACCCACTTCGTATTTCTGAAAGCGGTCATTGAAATATTCACCGTACGAGGATGGCAATCCGCATGCTTTGTCGAATCCATTGCCGATGACAATGATTTGATTGCATGAATCTGAAGACATTATCTGCTCCCTGTGTTCATAGAGCTCCTTCGACTATCATAGGTACACCGAGAACTCAAATCGAGTATTCCATTGCCTTGTCGCATTTGATACTTGGTCTCCTTGGTGTCGGCCATACACATTAATAAATGCCGGCTCACTGAAAATGAAGCGGAACTCGTTCGCATCGACCAACCGTCGCACATCTGTCCATACGCGAAAATCGTGAAGCACGGGGCAATGATGGAAAGACTCGTACCATGGCCAGTCGCATGTTTCAACGCCTCGTCCAACCTATTGGGACCAATGTTATCGAGAAGAGCTTCACCCTTTCCCATTATAGAGGAACAAGACGTAAAAGCTGCGGATGCCGGATTCTAATTCCCGTCTACAAGTGGCATATGAAGCCGTTCGCCACCAAGTGCAGATCTGTGATTTGCATTGATTTTGGGAGCTTCTACTGTGCACCAGGTTTTCCGCTGCGACGCGCACATTTGATCATAATACGGATATCTTCATCACCGGGGATTGGAAGCTCCCATGGTGATGATCGACTTCAGCATATTCCTGTTGTTCGACCGTCGACGCGGACATTGGTTCGATTTGCTATGGAATAAGGCATCCAGCCGAAAGCACAATCATTCGTGCATGCCGATGGCAGATTCGTCTGGTACTCAAGCCCGTTGAAAAATGGTGAACAACTATTCATAGCAAAGCCCCGCGCGACCGACGTCTAGGAGTCGCGCGGGGCTTTGGTTGCGCAAACTGTTGTAAGGGCAGTGAAGATGAATAGTCGGAATCCGCTGAGAATCAGTTGCGTTAGTTCTTCTGATTCGGTACGAGCATGATCTCGCCGTCGGCTATGCCCTTGAGATGCTGCCCGTAGGGACTCTTGCCGTATCGTTCCGCGGACTCCATGAGCTGGTCGCGAGTGATCCACCCGTTCTCGTAGGCGATCTCTTCCACGATCGCGATCGGAAGGCCCTGCGCGCGCTGGACTGTACGCACGAATTCGCCAGCCTCGAACAGGCTGTCCATCGTACCGGTATCCAGCCACGCGTAGCCACGCCCCAGCGTGCGCACGTTCAACATGCCCGCGTCCAGGTACATGCGGTTCAGATCCGTGATCTCCAGCTCGCCACGCGGACTCGGCTTCACCTGCTTGGCGTACTCGACCACGTGCTCGTCGTAGAAGTACAGGCCGGTCACCGCGTAATGCGACTTCGGATGCGCCGGCTTCTCCTCGATGGACACGGCCTTCTTGTCCTCGTCGAACTCGACCACGCCATAACGCTCCGGATCGTCCACGTAATAGCCGAACACGCTCGCACCTTCACCGGACTCGGCCTTCGCCACGGCCTTGCGCAAGGTCGTGCCCAGGCCGTTGCCGTAGAAGATGTTGTCGCCCAGCACCAGCGCACACGGCTCGCTCGCGATGAACTCCTCGCCCAGCAGGAACGCCTGTGCCAGCCCGTCCGGGGACGGCTGCACCTTGTAGGAAAAGCGCACGCCGTAATGCGAGCCGTCACCCAGGAGCCGCTCGAAGTTCGGCAGATCCTTCGGCGTGCTGATAATCAGGATGTCGCGGATCCCAGCCATCATCAGCACGCTGAGCGGATAGTAGATCATCGGTTTGTCGTACACCGGCAGCAGCTGCTTCGACGTGACCGTGGTCAACGGGTACAGTCTCGTGCCCGAACCGCCAGCAAGAATAATGCCCTTCATTATGAAAGATTCCCTTCTCTGCGGTTTATAAAAACCTAATTACACAAGTCTCGGGCGGTTTCACTGAGGAAACCGCCCG
>ERZ791834.833-NODE-833-length-18129-cov-51.1069_pt1 | contig 18129 bp, 2 predicted proteins | sample MGYA00510293_ERZ791834 | MGnify/ENA primary metagenome ERZ791834 (study PRJEB30046, sample SAMN00715253) | human gut metagenome | study: EMG produced TPA metagenomics assembly of the A metagenome-wide association study of gut microbiota in type 2...
GATATCGAATTTCGCTTTAGAAACAACGTATTTCTCTGGTTGGAACTTAGGTTCTTCAGGAGGTGTTACACGGTTGTTAAATTCTTTATCCGCAGCGTCTGTTACGTTGGCAACGATTGCTTTAGCTGTACCGTCATGTGAAACCACAACTTTAACAGTAGCAACCATTGTGTCGTATTTGACAGTTGCATCTGTACCAGGAGTTTCTTCTACTGTGTAGTTGTAAGTCTTACCAAGATCATCGCGACCGAACTCGAGAGTCTTGAAGACAATCTTACCAGCAGCATCATTCTTCACGCGTTCAACTTCAACGCCGTCTTTCTTCAATACGAATTCGAATTCGTTAGCTTGAAGTTCACGACCTTCCAAACGTTTAGTGAAGTTCATTTCAACTGGAACTGGAACGCTGTTAACACGTTTTTGTGTTGGTTTTTCAGGTTTTTCAACTGTCTTGCTTACTGGGTTGTAAACGTGAACTGTTTGGTTGGCTGTATTTTCAATATCAGCACCAGCTTTAACAGATTCTTTAACAGTTGCTGGAATATCAAATTTATAATAACGTCCAAAAGCGAACTTAGTAGTATCGATAACAGGGTTGTTTACTTTATCTTTGATAAATGCTTCTTTAGAAGTTGCAGTGATTGTGCCGTTTTCAACTTTGATGTCGAATTTAGCAGTCACATCTGCACCAGTTACTGAATCGTAGGCTTTGATATCAGATGCGTTAACGTTCAATTTATCTGCGTCGTATGTATCAGATACACCAACGTATTGGATGTTGTTAGCTTCTGTGAATTTAGTAGTATCAAGCCATACTTGGTATACCAATTTAGAACCGCGTTTAACAGTCTTAGTATTCAAGTTTTCTGGTTCGTTGTTTGCAACACCATCAACATATGGATTCGCATTTGTTGCTGTGTACTCGTTACCAGGTACATCATCGTCGTCATCCATCAACTTGTTACCAGTGATGTCGAATTTCTCTTTAGAAACGACAAATTTTTCTGGTTGGAATTCAGGAGTTTCTGGAGGAGTGACTTTGTTGTTGAATTCTTTGTCTGCAGTACCGTCAGTTGCGTTACCGTTAGCGTCTACGCCACCAGTTGATGTAACGTTTGTAACAGTAGTCAATGTGTGACCGTTCTTAGCAACTTCAACTGTCACTGTAGCTTTCATCTTATCGTAAGTCATTCCGAATTCTTTGTTTTCAGGAATCACTTCTTCTACAGTGTAAGTGTGTGTACCAACTTTAGTATTGTCAAATGACAATTCTGAGAAGGTTACGTTACCAGCAGCATCATTCTTAACAGTTTCAACGACGTTACCAGCAGCATCTTTCAATACAAAGCTAAATTCACCAGCTTTAAGTTCACGACCAGCCAATTTCTTAGTGAAGTCAAACTTAGTTACAACTGGAGAAACCACATAGTTGTTGAACTCTGTGTCTTCAGGCATTGTAACAGCAGTACTCAAGAGACCTGTAGCAGCATCTTTAGTAACTTTAACTTTCACTTCTGCGTTCATTGTATCGTAATCGATGTTTGTATCGTTACCAGCTTTTTCACGCACAGTGTAAGTGTGTTCACCTTCAGCGCTGTATTCAATAGCATCAAATGTGATTGAACCATCTGCTTCATTTTTCTTAGTTTGAATAACATTGCCGTTTTCAAGCAATTCGAATGTGAAGGCACCTGCTGTGAGCGCTTTACCTTCAAGACGTTTAGTGAACTTAAATTGAGCTTGAGTTGGAGCTGATGTGAATGTATTGTTGAATTCTGTATCAGTTGGAAGAGTTGCTACAGCAGTAAGCGCATGACCTGACTTAGTAACAGTAACTGTTACGTTAGCTTTCATTGGGTCATAAGTCATACTTGCTTCAGAACCTTGAACTTCTTCTACAGTGTACTTGTGGTTACCAACTTGAGCATTTGTAAATGTCAAGGCATCGAAACGAACACGTCCGCTAGCATCATTTTGTTTTGTTTGAAGGACTCTACCATCTTTGTCTTTCAATACAAAGCTAAATTCGCCAGCTTTCAAGTTACGACCTGCAAGAGCTTTGCTGAAGTCAAATTGAGCAGTTACAGGAGCTACAACGTGGTTGTTGAAGATCTTGTCATCAGTACCAGTTGCTTCACCACCTGTTGAAGTCATTTCAGTCTTAGCAGCCAAAAGACCTGTAGTAGCATCTTTAGTAACCGTTACTTTAACTGCGATAGTCATTTCATCGTAGTCTACATCGGCATTGTTGCCTTTCACTTCTTTAACAGTGTAGTTGTAGACACCTTCATGGTCAAATGACAATTCGCTAAAGTTAATCTTACCGTTAGCTTTGTTGGTTACAGTTTCATTAACATTGTTATCACCAGTCAACGTGAAGCTAAAGTCACCTGCGTTCAAAGTACCATTTGAAAGTGATTTATCAAAGTCAAGGTTAACTTTAACCGCACCTGGTGTGAATGTGTTATTGAATTCTGTATCTGCTGGAAGAATGTTAGTTGCTTTAAGAACGTGGCCTTCCTTAGTAACAGTGATTGTTACTTCAGCTTTCATTGTATCGTAAGTCATACCAGCTTCTTTATTATCTGGGATAACTTCTTCTACAGTATACTTGTGAGTACCAACTTGAGTATTATCAAATGTCAAGTCATCAAAGGCAATAACACCACTAGCGCTGTTTTTCTTGGTCTGAAGAACATTACCAGTTGAATCTTTAAGAGCAAATGTAAATTCGCCTTCTTTAAGAGTACGACCTGCAAGAGCCTTACTAAAGTCGAACTTAGTCTTAACTGGAGCTACAACGTAGTTGTTGAAAATTTTATCATCTGCACTTGATTTGAATCCACCTTCAGCACTGTATTTAACCGAAGCTTGCAAATCACCAGCAGCATTTTTCTCAGTTACAGTAACTGTCATTGTAACAGTCATTGCATCATAATCGACGTTTGTATCTGAGCCTTTAACCTCAGTAATTGTGTAAGTGTATACTCCAGCTTTGTTAAATGTTAATTTACTAAATGTAGCTTTACCATTTTGGTTAGTTACTGTTTCTTCATATGAAGGAACTGATTTGTTAGCTTGCTCTTCTTTAATCTTAAAGCTAAATTCACCATTAACAAGTGTGCGTCCTTCAAGTTGTTTTTCAACTTCTGGAGTCACTGTTACAGGTTCTGACTTCACATAGTAGTAGACTGTTGGCTTGTATGGCGTCAAAGAGTTGAGCAAGTCAACGTTAGTACCAATACCTCCTACTCCACGCTCTAATTGTGCGTTTGGAGAAAGGTGACCGATATTATCTCCCAAGAATGGTACAAATACTGTCTTATACGGAGTGTAAGAAGCATCTCTTTGGAAATCAAATGGAACGTCCTTACCATTTGGATAGTTCGTTTTTGCCCCTGTTCTTGGATCAGTTACAGTGTGTGCAATCGTTTTAAGTGGTGTTTTCTTAACAACCAACTCTTCTTTGTTATAATCACCTGGTTTAATAGGCTTGGTTTCTGCTAGCAACATATAGCCATCAGTGTTCAATGTACCATCAGAACGTTTGTTTTGTTGTCTTGGATCTAATAAGTAAACACGAATAACAACAGATCCATCTTCTCCAACAATTTCTTTGATACGTTTTATTCCAGCACGATCAGCATCCATAAACTTGGTACCAACTGTATAAGGACGGCTAACATAACCAGTTGTTGAATCTGGAGTAGCTGTTTGATAAAGTTTGTAACCATCAAATTGACGTTCACCAGATGCTGTAAAGTGTTGTCCTTCCATCGCTTTCAGCGTGTAGTTGGCTAATGTTACTTCATTACCATTTGGTACATAATCTTGAACAGTTTTATCTGTTTTATTCGCATTAAATGAAGCATTATTTCTATCGACTACTCTATAGTAAGTTGATTTTTGAACAAATAATGGAATTTTAGCATTCGTATCTGTAATAGTACGACCATTATATGCTGGTTCTACAACGTTGATGATATCCGTTGAATTACGCGCAGCATAAACTGCATCATATAAAGCTTGTTCTGTAGGAGTTAGATTGTGTCCTGGAGCAACTAAAGCCTTGATACTTGCACCAACTTCATATCCAAGTTGGATAAACGGTGAATCTGTCTTCCCTGGTCCAGCACCTAAACCTTTATCGTAATCTACTTGCCAAGTTAACTCCCCATTAGAGGCTGCTTTTGTAGTCGTAAATTTTTGAATACCACTAGAAGCTGATACGGTTCTTGTTTCTACCACATTACCAGTGTTCTTGTCAACCAATTCAACAGTAGTATCTGTTGAAGCATCAAATCTCTTGTAAGCACGTGTATAGTAATTTGTATGGTAACGTTTGTTGAAATTAGTAAGATCTACGATACTATAAGTATAGTAGTCACCTTCTTTAGCTTGGTAGCCCGATGGCACTGTTTGAGAACGAACAGTTGCACCATTAGGATCTGTCATGTCTGGAGTAGCTTTTTCACCATCTTTAAGGTGAGTTTCTACAGAGACCGCCTCATAGTTGTGATCTGTCAAAGCACGTGTATTACGACGACGGCTACGACCTGTTGCCAAAGCACCAGCATTTGTGATATCACTAGCAGCACGGTCAAGTGTTGCACTACGGTCTGCAGCAGATCTTACAGAGTAAGTATTTGCTGTAACACGTGGGCTAACACTTGTTGCTGTTGCAGCAGTTTCAGCTGCTGCTGGTTCTTCAGCTACTGGAGCTGCTGTTGCAGCAGAACGATTAGCTGCTGTCGTTGTAGCATTTGAAGCTGCTGTCGCTGAAGCTGTTGTTTCAACGTTGTTGCTAGCTGCATTTGTAGATGCTGCTGGTTTAGCTGTTTCTGTAGCAACTTTTTCAGTTGGCTTTGCAGCCTCTGAAGATGGTTTAGAAGCTTCTGGTTTCGCTGTTTCTGTAGCTTGTTTGTCAGTTGCCTCTGCGGCAACCTTATCTGTTGTTGAAGCTTCTGGCGTCAAGTTAAATGTTGACGCAGTTGCCTCAGTTGAAGATACAGCTGCAGTAGGATCTGCTTGAGCTGTTGATGCTGTATTCGTCTCAACCAGTTCTGAAGAACTTTCGCCCTCAACTGATGAACCAGGGTTTGATGAAGAAGCATCAGATGCTACGACTTCATCAGCCTGTGCAGTGTGAGCAGCAAAGAGTGCCGTTCCCAACAAGACTGAAGCGACACCAAATGAATATTTACGCAATGAAAAGCGCTGGCGCCTGTTGAAAATGTCTTTCATGTTTAAGTCTCCCTCTAAAAAAATAGTTAGTTATAGATACATGATTATAAGTTAATTCCCCTCATATCCATGATTCTTTTTCATTCTAACATTCTGACAATTTAGAGTCAAGTGATTAAACAATGTTTTTTAAAAAAAGTTTAGTTGTCTGACAATTGTAAGAGTAACGTTGTTTACAAAAAACATAAAAACGTTAGAAACCTTTTATTTATAACATGTTAAGCGTTTTCTAAAATAAGACGACAACCACTGTTTTCTAATATTTCATTATATAAATTACGCTTTTCTAAAATAAATTAACTCGGATTACATTTGTTATTTTCTAATAAAAGCGTCAAAGATTCCAAACCCATCTCATGTTCCATAAATACTTGAATCACCATATATAAACAGAAGTAAGTTCTAAAAATAGTAATTTAAACCTATAATCCGAAAGAAATAATATTATAAAAATAAATTAACATCTTATAATATACACTATATTATTCTCACTTTGATCCATAATAATGGCAATATACGCACACAACCTCTCATTTCTTTCCCTTTTACACTCATATAGATATTTTTATCTTTAATGAAAATGGCATATACATCTAGTCCTAACCTTAGAATAACTTTATCCGTCTAAAATAACACTAACATCTTCTTCGTTTAACAGTATTTCTTCATTAACACTAGTAAAATCTTAAAGAAAGTTTGCAACAATCCAACATCCATAATTGCTCTCACCTGTTTAGCATACTAATATTCAACTTAAAAAAGAGTCTCATAAGTTAGGATTAATAGAGAGTGAGTCCTAGTATTTTCTAACTTCAAAAAATCAAAAGATAACAAAACCTGTGAGAAAAATTATGCCTACTAGTATCTTATTCAAATACAAATGAAAGAATAACCAACGATATTACGAAATAATTTCAATACTCAAATAGTACAAGTAATACATTTCTATCTTATAAGAGATCTTTGAGTACCCAATTACAAAACAACTATCAGAAATTCTCCTCCCTTTCCAATACTGTTAACTAATCGGACTACTAGATGTTATCTTTAATGTCGCTCCCTATTGCTTCTATGAAACTTCTACCTCCCATCATCTTAATCATAAAATGAGTAATGATAGTCTATTGAAAGTTCATAAGAGAACTTAAACTTTGATTTTTTCTGATTTCTCAATCAAAAAATGATGGTGTAGCCCCTAGATAAGATGCTTCTATTGTGACTGCAAGATTATCAAATTCACCATAACTAAATAAACAATAGCTCAAAGTCTTTTATCAGCTTCTACCATTACCCACATCATTCATAATATATTTTATTTGAAAGTACTAATCTACTGTCATGAAGAAGTTAATATCAATTTGAATCTGCTCATCTCTTGTGAGAGAAACAATCAGATCACCCTCCTCACACATGTCCATGTAATAAGTTAGCTAATTATAAAAAAAGTTCCACAGCCCATAAAGACTTTGGAACTTCTTAATTGACTTCATTATTGGTCACTTACGATATTTTTAAGTGCCGAACAAAAAGAAGCCTGACCTTATTCGGTCAAGCCTCTCTTTTTGAAAACTGAAATAATCTTACTAACTATCTTATTTTTACGCCTATTATTATCTTAGTCTTCTTTTTTTCGTTTTCCTGCCAAACCAAGTCCAGCTGCCGCAAGGAGTCCTCCGAATGCCATTGCTACTACAGACTTGTTCTCACCAGTCTTAGGAAGACCCTGTTCTCTAGATACTTCTGGAGATGTCGGTGGTGTAACTGGTGGTACTACTGGAGTTGGTGGTGTCGGTGGTGTAACCGGTGGCACCACTGGAGTTGGTGGTGTTGGCGGTGTAACCGGTGGTACCACTGGAGTTGGTGGTGTTGGCGGTGTAACTGGTGGCACCACTGGAGTTGGTGGTGTTGGTGGTGTAACTGGTGGCACCACTGGAGTTGGTGGTGTCGGTGGTGTAACTGGTGGCACCACTGGAGTTGGTGGTGTCGGTGGCGTTACAATGTTGTTGAACTCAGTATCTTCTGGCAATTTAGAAGTTACTGTCATAACGTTACCACCCTTAGCTACCAAAACAGTAACTTTAGCTACCATCTTATCGTAAGTTACTGTAGTATCATTACCTTTCACTTCTTCAACCGTGTAGAAGTGGATACCTTCTTCACCATGTTTGTACTCAAGTGCTGAGAACTTAATCTTACCGTCAGCATCATTGCTTACAGTTTCAATCACTTTACCTTTTCTATCCTTAAGTACAAAGCTAAACTCACCAGCCTTAAGGTCACGACCTTCTAGTTTTTTAGTGAATTCAAACGTAACACTAGCTGAAATGTTAACAACACGTTTTTCAGTTGGTTTTTCAGGTGTTTTCACGACCTTCTTAACTGTTGGGTCGTAGTAGTGAACTGTTTGTCCCGCTGTGTTTTCAATATCTGAACCAGAAGGTACGTCAAACTCACCTTTTTCATTCTTACTGTCTTTAACAATTGCCGGAATGTCAAACTTATAGTAACGACCAAAGGCAAACTTAGTTGTATCGATAATTTGGGTATTATCTTTATCACCAAGTGACTTAGTGAAGCCATCTTTAAGGTTGGCTGTAATCACACCGTTTTCAACCTTGATATCGAACATTGCTGTAACATCTTTACCAGTTTTACCATCGTATGCTTTGATATCTGATTGCTTAACATTAAGTTTCTTCTCATCGTAGTTATCAGTGATACCAACGGTTTGAATATAATCCTTGTTGTTTGCGTCAAATTTAGTTGTATCAAGCCATACTTGGTAAACCAATTTATCGCCACGTTTCACAGTCTTAGTATTCAAGTTTTCTTTCTCGTTGTTGTCTGTCTTGTCTACGTATGGGTTCGCATTAGTATCCGCATACTTGTCTGCCAACTCTTTATCATCATCAACGAGTTTATCACCAGTAATGTCAAATTTCTCTTGGTTTACAACATATTTCTCTGGTTGGAACTTAGGTTTTTCTGGTGGAACCACCTTGTTGTTGAACTCTTTGTCGTTAGCATCTGTAGCATTTCCACCTGCTGAAGCATGATTAACGACAGTCTTAAGAATTTTACCATCCTTAGTTACTTGTACTGTCACCGTTGCTTTCATAGCATCGTAAGAAATACCAGGTTTATTGTCATTGACTTCTTCTACAGTATAAGTAAATGTCTTACCAAGATCAGCCTTGCTGAACAAGAGTTGTTCAAACTTGATATGTCCGTCTTTATCATTTGATACAGTTTGAAGGACTTTTCCATCTTGGTCTTTCAATAAGAAGCTGAACTCACCTGCAGTCAACTCACGTCCTTCAAGTTTCTTAGTATAGTTGAACTCAAGTGGAACTGGAACGTTATTTTCACGTGTTTGAGTTGGTTTTTTAGGAGTTGTAACTTGCTTATTGTAAGGGTTGTATTGATGAACAATTTCATTGGCCGTATTACTAAACTCAACACCGTCATTGTCTTTAATATTTTTAACAGTTGCTGGGATATCAAATTTATAGTAACGTCCAAAAGCGAACTTAGTCGTATCAATAACTGGAGTCGCATCAGTTGCACTAATAGGTTTAGTCAAACTTGGTTTAGAAGTTGCGTAGATGACACCGTTTTTGATTGAAATATCAAATTTATCAGTAACATCTGTTTCACCATCGTAAACCTTGATTGCTGACTCATCAATATCAAGTTTAGCTTCATCATAGTCATCTGTGATTCCTACTGATTGAATATTGCTTTCAGCTGTAAATTCACGAGTATCAAGCCATACTTGGTAGTAGAATTTCTGACCGCGAGTAAGTGTATGGTGATTCAAGTTTTCAGCTTCAACCTTACCGTTAGGCGCATCATCATCGAGAAGTTTTGTGCCCTTAAGATCAAATTTTTCTTTAGAAACAACATACTTCTCTGGTTTGAAGTTTGGTGTTACGTTATTGTCAAATACTGTATCATCCGCAGTAAAGGCATCTCCACCTTCAGTAGCATAAGAGATAACTGTTGACAACTGATCACCAGAAGAAGGCTGAATAACTTGAACAGTCACGTTAACCTTCATATCATCATAAGTAACACCTGGTTTGTCACCTTTCTCTTCTTCAACAATATAGTTAAATGTTTGACCAATATCAGCTTTTGAATAGTTGATTGTCTTGAAGGTAACTTTACCATCTGCATCATTCTTAGCCTTCTCAAGAATCTTATTAGTTTCTTTATCTTTCAAGACAAAGCTAAATTCATCTGCTTGCAATTTGCGACCATTAAGTGTCTTACCAAAGATTAGCTGAATAGCTGTTGGAATGTTGTTCACACGTTTTTGCGTTGGCTTATCTGGAGTCTCAACTGTATGCGTTCTTGGGTTATAATAATGAACCGTTTGTGTCGCAGTATTTTCGATTTCAGAACCATCGTAAGCATCTTGACTAACTGTAGCAGGTATAACTACTTTGTAGTAACGACCAAATTCAAACTTAGTTGTATCAATAACTTGAGTATTATTTGCATCACCTAGTGACTTCGTAAAGCCTGATTTCAAGTTTGCAGTGATAATACCGTTAGTAACAGCAACGTCAAACTTAGATGTCACATCTGCACCAGTCTCACCATCATAAACCTTAATAGTGTTTTTAGTCACAATCAATTTTGATTCATCATAATTGTCTGTGATACCAACAGTTTGGATATTTTCCTTATTGTTAGCACTAAATTGAGTTGTATCAAGCCATACTTGATAGTAGAATTTCTGACCACGTTTAACAGGCTGAGTATTGAGGTTTTCAAAGACTTCTTCCAACTCACCCTTATCATTACGGACAGTAACTTTTTCATTATTATTAGATTTATCTGCGTAAGGATTAATCTTAGTATCGCCGTATTTATCAGCTAACTCAGAATCATCATCCAAAAGTTTCTTACCAGTTAAATCAAAGTCTTCATCTCTAACAACATATTTCTCTGGGTTAAACTTAGGTTCTTCTGGTGGTGTCACACGGTTATCGAACTCTTTGTCTGGAGCATCTACAACATTCTTCACGATTGCTTTTGCCGTACCATCATGAGAAATTGAAACCCTTACTGTTGCAACCATGCCATCGTAAGACACTGTTGAATCTGTTCCTTTAACTTCTTCCACTGTATAATTGTAAGTCTTGCCAATATCATCCTTACCAAATTCAAGTTTCGTGAAGTTAATCTTAGCGATACCGGTAGTTGCATCAGGAGCATCATTTTTCGCACGTTCTACTTCAACGCCATCTTTCTTAAGAACAAATGTAAATTCATTAGCTTTAAGTTGACGACCATCAAGTTTCTTAGTGAAATTCAACTCAAGTGGAACTGGAACGCTGTTTACACGTTTTTCAGTTGGTTTTTCTGGTTTTTCAACTGTGTTGGTTCTTGGGTTGTAGTAGTGAACAATTTGACCAGCTGTATTTTCGATATCTTTTCCTGCTGGGGCATCCGTTTTCACGGTTGTTGAGATATCAACTTTATAGTAACGGCCAAATGCAAACTTAGTTGTATCAATGATTTGAGTGTTGTTGGCATCTCCTAGTGATTTCGTAAAGCCAGCTTTAAGGGTCGCTGTAATCACGCCACCAGTGTTTGCGATATCAAACTTAGAAGTAACGTCTGAACCTGTCACACTATCGTAAACCTTGATTGAGTTCACATTCAACTTGGCTTCATCATAGTTATCTGTGATGCCGACTGTTTGAATATTTTCAGTGTTGGTTGCGCTAAATTGTGTTGTATCCAACCATACTTGGTAAACCAATTTAGAGCCTGGTTTCACTGTCTTCGTATTCAAGTTTTCTGGTTCATTGTTAGCTGTACCATCCGCATATGGATTAGCGTTTGTATCACCATACTTGTCTGTCAATTCAGAATCATCGTCAAGCAACTTGTCGCCTGTGATATCGAATTTTTCTGTAGAAACAACGTATTTTTCTGGATTGAACTTAGGTTCTTCAGGTGGTTTCACCTTATTGTTAAACTCTTTATCTGGTGCGTCTACAACATTCTTCACGATTGCTTTCGCTGTACCATCATGAGAGATTGAAACCCTTACAGTCGCAACCATTGTATCGTATGTCACCGTTGCGTCTGAACCTGTAACTTCGTGTACAGTGTAGTTGTAAGTCTTACCTAGATCATCGTTACCAAACTCAAGTTTCTTGAAGTTGATTTTACCAGCTGCGTCGTTTTTCACACGTTCGACTTCAACGCCGTCTTTTTCAAGAACAAATTCAAATTCGTTAGCTTTAAGTTGACGACCAGCAAGAGCTTTCGTGAATTTCAACTCAAGTGGAACTGGAACGCTGTTTACACGTTTTTGAGTTGGTTTTTCTGGTTTCTCAACCTTGTTTGTTCTTGGGTTGTAGTAGTGTACGATTTGACCAGCTGTATTTTCGATATCCTTACCTGGCTCAACAGTTGTTTTCACAGTTGTTACGATATCAACTTTATAGTAACGGCCAAACTCAAACTTAGTTGTATCAATGATTTGAGTGTTGTTGGCATCTCCTAGTGATTTCGTAAAGCCAGCTTTAAGGGTCGCTGTAATCACGCCACCAGTGTTTGCGATATCAAACTTAGAAGTAACGTCTGCACCAGTTACGCTATCGTAAACCTTGATTGAATTCACATCCAATTTAGCTTCATCATAGTTATCTGTGATGCCGACTGTTTGAATGTTTTCAGTGTTAGTTGCGCTAAATTGTTTTGTATCCAACCATACTTGGTAAACCAATTTAGAACCTGGTTTCACTGTCTTCGTATTCAAGTTTTCTGGTTCGTTATTGTTCGTGTTGTCTACATATGGGTTGGCCTTTGTATCACCATACTTGTCTGTCAATTCAGAATCATCGTCAAGCAACTTGTCGCCTGTGATATCGAATTTTTCTGTAGAAACAACGTATTTTTCTGGGTTGAACTTAGGTTCTTCAGGTGGTTTCACCGTATTGTTGAACTCTTTGTCCGGTGCGTCTTGGTCCAAGTGTGCAACAATTGCTTTAGCCGTACCATCTTTTTGGATAGTGACTGTAATCGTCGCAACCATGGTATCGTATGTCACCGTTGCATCTGAACCCGCAACTTCATTTACTGTATAAGTATAAGTTTTTCCAAGATCAGCATGGGTGAACTGAAGTGCTTTAAAGTTAATCTTGGCAACACCATTGGCATTTGGTGCACCATTTTGGGCCTCAGCAACCTTAACGCCATCTTTTCGGAGTTCAAAAGTAAATTCATTAGCCTGAAGCTGACGACCATCAAGTCTCTTAGTGAAGTTAAGAGGAAGTGAAATTGGAAGATTTACAACACGTTTTTGAGTATCTTTCTTCGGTTTTGTAACAGTCTTCTTAGTCGGATCGTACTGATGAACAACTTGATTTGCCGTATTTTCGATATCCACACCATCTGGAGTCGTTGTCTTAACAGTGGCAGGAATATCAAATTTGTAGTAACGGCCAAACTCGAACTTAGTAGTATCGATAACAGGATTGTTTACTTTATCTTTGATAAATTCGTCTTTAGAAGTTGCAGTGATTGTGCCGTTTTCAACTTTGATGTCGAATTTAGCAGTTACATCTGCTCCAGTTACTGAATCGTAAGCTTTGATATCTGCAACATTAATCTCTTCTAGTTTGTCAGCTTCATATTTATCTGTAATACCAACAGCTTGAATATTGTCACTTGCTTTTAATTTTGTTGTATCCAACCATACTTGGTAAACAATCTCATCGCCCTTCTTAACTGTCTTGGTATTCAAGTTTTCAGGCTCATTGTTGTTTGTCTTGTCTACGTATGGATCCGCATTTGTTTCAGTGTATTCATTTGTCAACTCATTGTCGTCATCCATCAACTTGTTACCAGTGATGTCAAATTTCTTTTTGTTAACAATGAATTTTTCTGGTTGGAACTTAGGCTCTGTTGGTGGGGTGACAGTGTTGTTAAACTCTGTGTCTCCTCCTGGATAGGCTACCGTTGCTTTCAAAGTGTGGTCTGCATTCTTAGAAACAGTCACAGAAACCTCAGCAACCATGTTATCGTAAGTGACACCGAATTCTTTGTTAGCTGGAACTTTTTCAGACACCGTGTACTTGATGACTTTACCAACTTGAGCATTTTTCACTTCTGGGAGTTGATTAAAGGTAACAACACCATGTTCATCATTGGTTCCAGTAGCAACAACTGTGCCAGCTGAATCCTTCATTTCAAATGTAAATTCACCTGCTACAAGTGTACGACCTGCTAAAGCTTTTGTGAAATTAACATTTACCGGTACTGGAGGAACGACAAAGTTGTTGAAGACTCTGTCATTGGCATCTGTTGCTTCACCACCTGATGAAGTCATCACCGTGCTTGCTGACAATAGACCCGTATTGGCATCTTTTGTTACGGTAACCTTCACGTTGATTGTCATCGCATCATAATCAACATCTGTGTTTGTTCCAGCTACTTCTTTTACAGTGTAGTTATAGACACCAGCTTTATCGAATGACAACGTACTAAAGTTAATCTTACCATTAGCTTTATTTGTTACTGTTTCATTAACATTACCGTCACCAGTCAATTTAAAGCTGAAATCACCAGCATTAAGCGTACCATTTGAAAGAGACTTATCGAACTCAAGGTTTACTTTTACTGGGTTCGGTGTGAAGGTATTGTTAAATTCTTTATCTACACCCGTCGTTGGGTTACCATTAGCATCAATACCATTAACTGATGAGTAAGTTGTAGCAGTTGTCAAAGTATGACCTGTCTTAGTAACAGTAACAGCTACTTTCGCTTCCATTTGGTCATAAGACATACCAGCTTCGGCTGTCGTTGGCACAACCTCTTTTACAGTGTAGTTAAAGGTCTTGCTGTCATTTCGCTTTCCTGCAGAATTTGTTCCAAGGTCACTAACTTTGTATTTAATGCCCGTGAATTTAATATTACCGTTCGCATCATTTTTTGCAGTACCAACCACTGTACCTGCTTCATTCAAAAGATTAAAAGTAAACTCATTTGCTTTTAGATTACGACCAGATAATTTCTTCGTAAAGTCAAATTCAACGTTTACTGGAGCTACAACAAAGTTGTTGAATTCAGTATCAGTACCGGTTCCCGTCGGATTTGTTGCTGAAACATCAGTGTTTCCAGAGTCATCTTGACCATTTTTTGAAGTGTACGTAACAGTATATTCATACTCACCCAAGTAGTTGCCAGAAGAGTCTTTCTTTTCTGTAACTGTAACGGTTGCCGTAACACTCATTCCATCATAGTCAACTTCAGTATCAGAACCAGCTACTTCTGTAATACGATATTTATAGATACCAACTTTGTCTAATTGGATAAGCGATACTTCTTTTTCAGTACCATCAGCTTGTCTTATTTTTTGAGTGAAGGGAATAGAACCATCTTCCTTGTTTGTTACTGTCGCATTAATAGCCGGTCCATCTTTTTCAAGTGGATTAGCAGGGTCTGCCGCAACATTTGTTATATTAAAAGAGAAGTCTCCCTTTTTCAATTCAGGTTGTACTGTCGTATTAAGACTCTTTAGGACTTTCTTTAGCTTAAGTTCAATATCAATAGGTTCGTTTTTTACATAATAGTAAACCGTTTCATAGCTAGGTGACAATTTGTTTTCCAAACGGAAAATGTTACCTGAAGCAACTGGAACACCATTAATCGTATAGGACGTATTTGAGCTACCACGGTTTACATAAAACTCACCTGCAGAAGAATAACGTGGACTATATTGAGCAGCCTCAGTAGCACTTACAGGATTTTCTTTAACTTCAACATTATTTTGTGCTACATTCCCAGCCCAAGACATTCGATAGAAAGTGCCATCTGGACGTTTATAAATAAAGTCTGCGCCTGAACCTCTAGCAAACTCTAAGTCACCCTTATAGTTAGTGTTTTGTTTATCTGAGAAAATAGCAAAAGGTTGCCCCATAACAAGCTTATCTCTATACTCAGGTTTAAGACCTTCATAGCTTGGCTTATTATTATCTCTATTCCAACCAGCATCATCAATGGTAGGGTTCTTACCAAAATCTTCTGGATGGTCAATTTTGTTATTGCTTCCCGGACGAATGACTGTCTCGTAAACTTTTACATATCCATCAGTATTTACGTCTTTAGCAATCTTATTTAAGCTATCAGATTTAATGGCCCACATTTCGATACGGACGGTACCATCCTCTTTGACAACTTCCTTAATACGTTTAACAGCACCCTCTGCATTGGCGACGTCAAACCAACGTTGACCTACTTGATAAGGCTTTTTAAGCACATCTACAAGTGAGCGAGGATCCGCTGTTTGATAAAGACTGTAACCTTCAAAAGCACGAAGGGCTGAGGCATGGAAATCCTGTCCCTCCATAGCAGTTAGAGTAAAGCTACCAAGACTTTCTTCGTTTCCAGTTTCTCTATATGACTGTGTACCAACATCTGGTGTACCATCTTTATTTACAAGTTTATAATCACCCGCAGTAGATGAGTTTTTAATATAGTTCCCATTTGTATCTTGAACAAATTTACCGACAAGACGATTCATATCATAAGTTGATGCATTTTTATCAACAACTTTATAATACGTTGTTTTATGAGTTAGACGTGGAATGTAGTATTGTGGATCCGTGATTGTAGTACCTTCGTTAGCAGGATTAACTACATCATAGATTTGAATAGCCGAACGTTGGCCATCAAAATCAGTAGCACTACCATTGTATTTCCAAGTTGCACGTAGAGCTGGACGGTTTGTCTTATCTGCATCCACAATATTTTCAAAACGGAACTCAATATAGGCCTGCTTAGCCCCAGAAATAGGAGCAAGTGTAGCTTGACCTAAGTTAACAGTACCAGCACCATTGATTTGTTTTGTTTCTTTAACAGTGTTTGTAGCACCATCTACCAACTCAATGGTTACATTTGTAGAGTTGTCGTATGGTTTAGACATACGATAATAGTACTTCGTGTTGTATGCTTTATTGAATCCCATCAAATCAGTAACGAGATAAGTATACTGAGAAGTATTTGGATTCAATTGGTAGTTAATACCAGCTGTAATATGATCATTTGGATCTTTTGGCGTAGGTACAACAAGAGGACGGTTAGTAATCGTTGCTCCGTTAGGATCACTCATAGTTGGTGTCGCTGTTGCTGCACCAGTTGTGTGACTTGTTGATTCTGGATTATCAAGCGAACGACGTCTACGACTGCTACGACTACGTACTTCTGTTGCAGTTCCTGCAGCGGACATTGGGTTCGCCGTCAACATTGTTGTCAAGGCTGCTGTATTCGCAGCAGACGTTGGACTTGGTGTTGACGTTGTCAAAGTTGTCGTTGCAGGTTGTGCCACTGAAGCCGATGTAGGCTGTGTTGAAGCGACTGGCTGAGTAGCTGTAGGCGCTGATACAGGTTGTGTTGTAGCCGTCGGTTGTGTTGTTGAAGCAACCGGCTGTGCCACTGTAGGTTGTACCACTGTTGGAGTTACAGCTGATGTGCTAGTTGCACCTGTTGAAGAAGAAGTTGCTGAACCTACAGATGTAGTACCCGCAGCTGTTGGAGTTGAGCTAGCAGTAGCTGCAGCCGTTGCTGTTGTCGCTGGTGCTGTAGCTGTAGACGTTGTTTCTGTTGTTGAAGCATTTGCTACTTCTGAAGCTGGTGATACCAAAGCAACTGTTGACGTAGATGTTGCAGAAGCGGATGGGGAAGTCACGCTAGCTGCTGGATTTGGTTGGGGTGCTGTTGTCGTAGTATTGACTAAACTACTTGAACTTTCTCCTGCTACGGATGTGCCCGGATTACCCGCCGATACAGTTGGAGTTGCTACTTCATCTGCCTGTGCACTATGGGCAGCAAAAAGTGCTGTTCCTAGCAAGACTGAAGCGACACCAAACGAATATTTACGCAATGAAAAGCGTTGGCGTCTATTAAAAAAGTCTTTCATTAAAAATCTCCCTCTAAAAGATAGTTAGTTATAGGTCACATGATTATAAGTCAGTTTTCTCATAGTCATGATTCACTCCACATTCTAACATTCTGACAATTTACAGTCAAGGTTTTAATCTCACTTTTTTAAAATAAAATTAGTTGTCTGATAATTTTATTGTTTTAACTTCCTGAATTCCACCTAAAATATGTCAAAATTCTTTATTATGGCGTATTTCCAAGTTTCTATGAAAATATAAAATTCACTTTCATTTTTAACCTAATCGACTTGAACATGTTATCATTCTAAACTCATGAGAAAATAAAACTAGTTTAAATAGCTGATATTCTCATTTATGCTTTAATATTTCTTCTCGTTGAAGCAAAAAAATTAGCCTATTATATCCGCATGTTAAAAAGTAAGTAAATTTATTTTTTTGTTTTTCAAACACTACAATCATATCTTGACTCATTTGCTAATCGACGTCCAAGAAGTCTATCAGACAGCCAAAAGTACATCACAAATATTAGACACTAAAAAGATTGGACATGCTCCAAATTGCTCGAGTCAGCCAGAATGTTTATTTACTCAGTGTTTGGATTTTGAAACTGAGATATTTTTTATTTGTAGCAAATAACGTTTGTAAGTAGCCTTAATCATTAAGTATAGAAAGACTTAGACCTTACTGGTTTGAATAATCTTCAATATCTGCTTTTTCAGCTAATTTCAAGAGTTAAATTGACTTCGGCTTCTTTATAACTTTATATAGATTTATTTTCTATAATAAAGTAGATCTATCCTATTCCACTCACAGCATAGGTGGGGACTATTGATAAGGTACATCGGCGGTCTAAGAGAGCTGGATTTTCGATTTTCATTTGACAAAAGCTCTCTGACAGCGTACAATCGAGACAAGTAACATTCGGAGGTAAATGGAGACATGAACAACTAAGTCTATT
>ERZ791834.834-NODE-834-length-18104-cov-2.96133_pt1 | contig 18104 bp, 16 predicted proteins | sample MGYA00510293_ERZ791834 | MGnify/ENA primary metagenome ERZ791834 (study PRJEB30046, sample SAMN00715253) | human gut metagenome | study: EMG produced TPA metagenomics assembly of the A metagenome-wide association study of gut microbiota in type 2...
CCAGCCAGCAGCTGACAGGAACCCATCATGCTGCCATCACCGTAAAGGACTATGGCGAGATCGATGTAGAGCTGGATGCAGACACTGCACCCATCACAGTCACAAATTTTGTAAAGCTGGTACAGGACAATTTTTATGACGGTCTGACCTTCCACCGGATCATTGACGGATTTATGATCCAGGGCGGAGATCCAAACGGAGACGGAACCGGCGGAGCAGAGGACACCATCAAGGGCGAATTTTCCAGCAATGGAGTGAAGAACGATATTTCTCATGTAAGAGGAACCATTTCCATGGCACGCAGCACAGATCCGGACAGCGCAAGCTCTCAGTTCTTTATCGTACAGTCCGATTCCACACATCTGGATGGCGACTATGCTGCATTCGGACACGTGACCTCCGGAATGGACATTGTAGACCAGATCTGCAAGGACGCCAAGCCGACAGACGGCAACGGAACCATTGCAAAGGACCAGCAGCCGGTGATCGAGAGTATCCGTATGGTTGACTGACAGGAGGGAGAAGGATGCTGAAAGGGAAAACAGTGCTTCTTGGCATCACAGGAAGTATTGCTGCGTACAAGATCGCATATCTGGCAAGTGCATTACATAAGCTTCATGCAGATGTTCATGTACTGATGACAGAGAATGCAACGAACTTTATCAATCCGATCACATTTGAAACACTGACCGGGAATAAATGCCTGGTGGATACCTTTGACCGGAATTTTCAGTTCCAGGTAGAGCACGTATCCATTGCCAAGAAGGCAGATGTTGTGATGATCGCACCAGCCAGTGCAAACGTGATCGGAAAGCTGGCCAATGGCCTTGCGGATGATATGCTCACCACTACGGTAATGGCCTGCAGATGTCAGAAAATTCTTTCACCGGCCATGAATACCGCCATGTATGAGAATCCCGTGGTACAGGACAATATCCGGAAGCTGAAAAACTACGGATATGAGGTGATCACGCCAGCCAGCGGCTACCTGGCATGCGGAGACACCGGAGCCGGAAAAATGCCGGAGCCGGAAACTCTTCTGGAATATATCCTGAAGGAAGCCGCCTTCCAGAAAGACCTTGCCGGCAAAAAGCTCCTGGTAACGGCAGGACCTACCCAGGAGGCCATCGACCCGGTCCGCTGTCTCACCAACCATTCATCCGGAAAGATGGGATACGCCATTGCAAAAATGGCCATGCTCAGAGGAGCGGAGGTTACGCTGGTAAGCGGACCTACTGCTATTGAGCCGCCCCTTTTTGTGAAGGTCGTACCTGTGACATCTGCCAGAGATATGTTTGAAGCAGTCACCGGCTTAAGCGATGAACAGGACATCATCATCAAGGCTGCCGCAGTGGCAGACTACCGTCCGAAGCAGGTCAGCGAAGACAAGGTTAAGAAAAAAGACGATCAGGCTTCCATAGAGCTGGAGAGGACAGACGACATTCTGAAATATCTGGGCCAGCACAAAAAGCAGGGCCAGTTCCTCTGCGGATTTTCCATGGAGACCAGAGACATGATCCGTAATTCCAGAGCCAAGCTTGAGAAGAAAAACCTGGATATGGTGGCAGCCAACAACCTGAAGGTAGAGGGCGCCGGATTCCAGGGAGATACCAATGTCCTCACTCTGATCACACAGGATGAAGAAGTGTCACTCCCGCTTATGAGCAAGGAGGATGCAGCGTTAAAGATCCTGGATAAGATCCTTCTGCTTACCACAAAGGCAGAAGCATAGCTACAGAGCCGGTCGGAGAGCCGGTTTTCACAACGAAAAGCGGAATAAAAAACTCACCGCTTTCCATCACCGTATTGTATCCGCAGAAAACGCCGGGAAATGCTGTATTTCCGGAAACATTCACAGAGCGGAACGGTAACAAGGAGGAGAAGAAATGAAAAACAACAGATTTACAACAGCGCAGCTTACGTTACTGGGCCTGATGGCAGCAATCCTTCTGCTGATGGCCTACACACCACTGGGATATCTGAACATCGGGCCACTGGCCATTTCCTTTAACGTGATCCCGGTAGCCATCAGTGCAGTCGTCCTTGGACCCGTAGGAGGAGCCGTGGCAGGTGCAATCTTCGGCTTGACCAGCTTTCTCCAGTGCATCGGAGTAGGCGGCTCCAGTGCAATGGGAGTTGTGCTTTTCGGTATCAATCCGGTATTTGCCTTTATCCAGCGCTTCATCCCACGTCTTCTGGACGGTATCTGCCTCGGATATATTTTTAAAGGCATGCGAAAGGTCAGCAATACCTATGTGGCATGTGCAGTAACCGGATTCTTTTCCGCATTCCTGAATACCCTGTTCTTCATGTCAGCACTTGTAGGACTGTTCGGAAATACCGATTATGTAAAAAATCTGATGGGCGGTCATAACATCATCATCGGCTGCTGTCTCATGGTAGGGATCAACGCAGTATGCGAAATGATTTCCTCCACAGTGATTACAGGAGCAGTGGGAGCTGCACTTTCCAAGGCACATCTGATCCCGTCCGAGCAGATCAGCCGTGAGAAGACAAAAGCATAAAGACAGGGAAAATAAAATTATGATTTTAGCAATTGATATTGGAAATACCAACATAGTTGTGGGCTGCATCGATGACAAAAAAACATATTTCATCGAGAGACTTGCTACCGTAAGAACAAAAACAGAACTGGAATATGCAGTAGACCTGAAAACCTTACTGGAAATCTACCACATCAAAAAGGCAGACATAGAAGGATGTATCATTTCATCTGTAGTCCCACAGATCACCAACATTGCCAGGCTGGCAGCAGAAAAGATCCTCAAAAAAGAAGTCATGGTCCTGGGACCCGGAGTAAAAACAGGTCTGAACATCATGATGGATAACCCCGGACAGCTGGGTGCGGATCTTGTGGCAGACGCTGTGGCAGGATTAAATGAATATCCGGTTCCGTTTATTGTGATCGATATGGGAACCGCCACTACAGTTTCGGTTGTCAACAGTAAAAAGCAATACATTGGCGGAATGATTCTTCCTGGTATCGGAATATCCCTGGATGCACTGACAGCCAGAGCATCCCAGCTCAGCGGGATCAGCATCGATGCCCCGAAGCATGTGATCGGGCGCAATACCATCGAATGCATGAAAAGCGGCGTGCTCTACAGCAACGCAGCAGCCATCGACGGGATCATAGACCGGGTGGAAGAAGAGCTTGGTGAGAAAACAACCGTGATCGCAACAGGCGGTCTTGCAAAAAAGATCATTTCTCATTGTAAGAAAGAAATCATTCTGGATGAGGACCTTCTGCTCAAAGGACTCCTTGTGATCTACAAAAAAAATAAATAACAACAATAAAAAATCAGCTGCCGGTGCAGGAAACACGTACCGGACAGCTGATTTTTTTTTACTGCGCAAATGCTCTGCGGAAATCCTCAGGCACAGGCGCTAGGAAACACATAGGCTCCCCGGTGATCGGGTGGGCAAATTCCAGTTGGAAGGAATGCAGGGCCTGGCGTCCGATCCGGTCAAAAACCGGATGATACAGAAAATCCCCCGGCAGTGGACAGCCGATATACTTCATATGCACCCGGATCTGATGGGTCCTCCCCGTATCCAGATGCAGCTCCACAAGAGCATATCCGTTGCTGACAGCAAGACGCTCATAATGCGTTACAGCAGTCTCCCCACGCTCAAAATTAACCTCCCTTGTGATCACAGAAGCATCCATTCTGGCAACAGGAGCGGAGATCGTCCCCCTTTCCGGCGGGATCCCGTCAGTAAGGGCAAGATAGGTACGCCGGATCTGGCGCTGCTTCATCTGAGAAGAGAGAAGAGCACCGCTCAGAGGGTTCTTGGCCAGCACCAGCACCCCCGTGGTATCCCTGTCAAGCCGGTTGATGCAGCGGTAGACAAAAGCCTTTCCCTGCTGCTTATAATACCAGGCAACACCGTTGGCAAGAGTATTCTCATAGTTCCCGGCAGAGGGATGCACAGGCATGTCAGCAGGCTTGTTCAGCACAAGGATATCCTCATCCTCATACAGGATATCCAGAGGCAGCGGCACCGGAATAATGGAAGGCTCCGATCCCTCCCCGGCCTCCTCCGGAACAAGGATCCGGAGAACATCCCCCTCTTTTAGAACTGTCCTGCCAAAAGCCGGCTCCCCGTTCAGCAGGATCGCATGCTCTGCCCGCTTCATAGTTGTCAATATATGTTTGGAAAAACCCTTTTTCCGAAGAAATCCAAGAACATTTTCCCCGGACTCCCCGGTTGAGATCGTATAGGTAATAATTCTCTTCATAGAAAAAAATCCTTTTCTGAAATTTAGCAGGCCAAAAGCCAGATCGCGCAGCCTGCGAGTATAGTATAGCATTTGGGGAGGGAAATGTCGAACAGACATAAAAAAAGAGCTGGTACAAGAGGAAACATCCTTGAACAGCTCGTGGATTATGGGAATCGTGTCGCTTATTATCTTCATTAGCGAAAAAAGCTTATAACACTGTTAAATGCTGGATTTTCTGGCACAGCTGACCACGATTTTGACCACTAATCATTGGAAAGAAAAAAGAAAAAAGCACCTGAAAAGTATTGATTTTACGCGGATTTGCGCAAGAAAAAAGTGACCACTTTTTGTGACCACTAATGTTAGATTTCGATGATTCTCAGATGATTTATTCGCTTTTTGATACAAGAATGCTACATATCCAGCTTAAAAAGTGACATTATTAGCATGCTGCATACCTTTGGCACGCCTTGACAAAGGGAAATATCAATGGTATTCTTTAAAATGGCTGTGAAATATGTCTTTTTAGGTCTGTGACTAATGAAGATATTAAGCGATACCTGACAGCAGAAAGAGATGCCATGAAAACAGGATACAGTATCAAAACATGGAAAATGCGGCTCTTTTGTCCGGAAAAGCAGATGATCGAAACAACAGAAGCCCTGTATCGGGAAGCCGTAGCCTTTTACTATGAGCTCCTGAAAGAAAGAGAGGAACTCTGGGACGAAAATCTGCTGACCATCCAGGGACATCTGGAAAAGCTTACCGTTCCCGGAAGAGACGGAAGAGAACCGAAGTACATCCCGCCAGGCGGAAAGCTCCCCGTTTATTTTCGGAGATCTGCCATGAACAAAGCTGCAATGGCAGTAAAGACCGCAGCAAGCGCAGAAAACTTTCCCAAAAAGATTGATGCCAATATCACCTTTTTCAAGGGAATGTACAAAGACCTGACAGACACCTCCGTAGTGCTGAAGCTCTGGAACGGAAAGAAATGGATCTGGGTACCCTGCGGACTTACAGGACGCCCCTTCCCCAAGGAAGCAGCGATCCTTTCACCGACACTGGTCCATGAGGAAAAATGGCTCATGTTCCATGTACCTGTCAAGCAGGAAAACTCCGATGCCCGGACAGCAAAGGAACGAATGCAGGAAGGCGCCAGAGTATGCAGTGTCCGCTTTACCAATACAGACAGCTTTGCAGTATGCACAGTTCTGGATGAAGGATCTAGGCAGCTGGCTGTAAAAAACTGCAGAGGTGGAAATGCATACCGACATCATTGCAGAGCTTTGCTGAAAAAAGTAGAAGCATCCAGGGCATTTACCGATAAAGACAACGTCAGTCAGCCAAACAGGAAATATTACATGCATCTCAAGCACCTGAATGAACATTATGCACATCAGGTCAGCAAGGAGATCATGGATTTTTGCAAAGAAAATCAGACCGGGATACTGGTACTGCCGGAGTATGATGAAGATTTTTCCAGGATATCCATGTACAGAAGCGGCAATTATTCGCCCCTTCACTTAAGTATCCGCATCCGGAATTATCTGAAATACAAAGCCTGGGCAGAAGGAATCCTGGTTCTTGAGCTGCGCGCCGATGGAACAGAAAAGCAATGTTCTATCTGCGGAGCCACCGGAAAAAAACAAGGCAGCGTATTCATCTGCCAGAATGGCCATCAGGTCAACTGCTTCCTGAACGGCGCCCGAAACCTGGGCCGCAAATGCCAGGAAAGCTTCCGGAAAAACAACAAATCAAGTTAATAAGCGGCAGAAATGCCTCTTATATATAAATGCTGAGTGATCAGCAAGAGAGGAAGCGCCAGTGACGCCTCCTTTCCGGTTGAATACCGCCAGGCGGCCCAACGCAGGCGTCGCCGAAGAACTGTGCCCTTTGGGTGTGGGGTGTATTCGAAGTTATAAGAATGTGAAATGCTGAAACTTGGCCTGAGGCTAGAGTGGGAATTAAATTCAATGTTGAAATAGAAGCGAAGAATAATATGGAGTAACGGTTAGAGAGAAGCAATGGAAGGGAAAGATTACACTTGCATAGCCACTAAGGGGTGAGTGAATGGCAGGATACGTAGTTGACTGTGATTATTACATAGTGGTTTGAGAATGCGGGATAACATCTTAATGGATGTGCACATAGATTTGTGGAAAGAAAAATGATGAGGATATTTGGAGATGAGAGAGAATAAAATCAGAATATTGCATGTGGCGCAGGCTGCGGGTGGCGTGGATTGCTACATTCGAATGCTTCTCAAGTATTTGGATAAAGAGAAGTTCGAGAATATAATGGTTTGCTCACAGGACTTCCGAAAGGAAGACTACAACAGGCTTGCAGATCACTTTGAACAAATTGAGATGACGAGAGCCATTGGCGTTAACGACTTAAAGGTGATTAAAGCTGTTCGGAAACTGATAAAGAAATATAACCCTGATATTGTTTATGCCCATTCCAGTAAGGCTGGTGCAGTGGCTCGTGTTGCGAACATTGGTATTAAGAATTACTGCATTTATAACCCACATGGTTGGGCTTTTAATATGAAGTGCTCTGCAAAGAAAAAAGCAATGTATACAGCCATTGAGAAGGTAGCTGCGCTGTTTTGCGACAAGATTATATGTATTTCAGATGCTGAGGAAAAGTCTGCATTGGAAAAGAAGATTTGTAGAGAAGAAAAGTTGCAAGTTATTTTAAATGGTGTGGATATTGAAGCATATGAAAATGGTGTACATGGTACAGTTACGAGAAGGGATTTGGACATCCCTAAAGATGCTTTTGTTGTTGGTATGGTCGGTCGAATTTGTCCGCAGAAAGCACCAGATATTTTTGTAAGAATGGCAAATCAGGTGAGAAACAAAGTTCCAAATGCACATTTCATTATTGTAGGAAACGGAAATCAGGAAGCTGAAATCAGAAAATATGCGGAGAAGAATGGCTTTTCGGATAGCCTACACATCACTGGTTGGGTTGATAATCCAATGAATTATGTAGAACTTTTTGATGTTGCATGTTTACTGAGCCGTTGGGAAGGATTTGGTCTAGCTCTACCTGAGTATATGATGGTGGGAAAGCCAATTGTTGCAAGTAGAGTGGATGCCATTCCTAATATTGTGAGAGATGGAGAAAACGGACTGCTGGTTGAAGTAAATGATTTTGTAGGCGCTAGCGAAGCTGTGTTACGGATTTATCAAGAAAAAGAACTTAAAGATAAGATGATAGCACAGGGGATAGAAGATGTACATAAAAAGTTTAATGCTCGAAGAGTTTCTGAGGAGCATGGGGAATTGTTTGAGAGAGTATGAGAAACTAAAAGTATGAAGGAAGTATTAGTATAGTTCAAGAGCAGAGGCTTATACACTAAAAAATGTCACTGTATTAACCTGAGTGATAATAATCGGAAGGCTATGGCCAATGATATTTTTAAATTCTGAGAATACGAAATGATAGATTTACATGAAATAAAAAAGCAGGACATAACTGAAGAATATAAAGAAAAAGGATTAGCATAGTATGGAAAGAATGAAGATTGCGTTTTTAACTAATGGTACTTCACCAGTTCCAGCAACAAAAGGGGGAGCTGTTGAAAATCTGATAGAAGATTTACTAGATGAGAATGAAAAAAGACATAGCTTTGATTTTTCAGTTTTCAGTTTGTACGAAGAAAAGGCAACAGAACAATCAAAAGAATATAAAAACAGCAATTTTTATTTTGTGAAGCCCCCTAAGATAATTAATTGTCTTGATAAAGTAATATATTGGATTGCGAAAAATTTGTTAAAAAAAATGAATTTAATTTCATATAGGTATATTCTTCGCAGACTGTACGTGATGTCCAAATTTCCTCCGATTTTACTAAAAAATGACTTTGATAGAATTATTTTGGTAACAAATTCTACTCTTTTCTTTGTCTTAAAAGATAAGAGAGTCAAAAAAAAATATAAAGGAAAAACAATCTATTATCTCCATAATGAAGTTCGTTCGCTGTTTAAATGTGAAAAAGAAGCAGCTTCAATTAGAAGCCTAATAGGAATAAGTGAATTTGTAAATGATTCTTTTAGAAAACAAGTTCCAACATTAAAAAAAGATCAGTGCTTCGTTCTTAAGAATGGTGTTGATACTGTAAAGTTCACAGAAAGAGACGAAGTAAAAATAAAAGCATATAAAAACATGTATGGAATTGAAGAAAAAGATTTTGTTGTGATTTTTGCAGGAAGGTTGGTAAAGGAAAAAGGTGCACTTGAAACTGTTAAAGCAATTAAAGAATGTAAAGATGAGCATATAAAGTTGCTTATTGTTGGAGCAAGTTTTTATAGCAGTGATATAGTTGACGGTTATACATTAGAACTTCAGAAAGAAGCAGAAGTTATAAAAGACAGAATTGTGTTTACAGGATACATAGATTATAAAGATATGCCTTCTATTTACCAGATAGGAAATGTTGCAGTTCTTCCATCGATGTGGGAAGAACCGGCAGGAATGACTATGGTGGAAGCAGTAGTTAGTGGTTTACCGTTGATTACAACAAATTCTGGAGGAATCCCTGAATATATACCTGATGAATTTGCATACATTCTGGATAGAAATAAAGAATTAATTAATAATATAAGCCGTTGCATTTTAAGAATAAAAAATAGAACAACAGATAATGCTATTTCAAATGAAGAACATCGAAACAAATTTATTGATCAGATTGGTTTGGAAAAGTATTTTGAAGGCTTTGAATATATATTAAAAAAAGGATGATTATATGATAAAAACAGTAGTTAAAAACGTATACTGGTCACTAAAACATAAGAAATTCAAGTCTGTTGGAAGCAATACGTGTATGCCGGTGAACTCAGAGATTATAGGAGAAAATAATATATCAATTGGAGATAATTTCTCAGCGGGAAAGAATCTAAAACTTCAGGTATGGAGTCAATATAATGGACAGAAATTAAAAAATAAACCCTTAATGGTAATTGGAAATAATGTATCATTGATGAGTAATTGTCAGATTTCATGCGCTAATGAAATTATTGTGAATGACGGAGTTTTAATGGGCGACAATGTATTTATTACAGATAATTTTCATGGCTCAAATTCATGGAATGAATTAGATGTTGCACCGCTTGAAAGACAGTTAGAAATTGGTGATAGAGTTTATATTGGAAAAAATGTGTGGATTGGAAGAAATGTGTGTATAATGCCTGGAGTCAAAATATGTGATGGTGCTGTGATAGGAGCTAATTCTGTTGTTACACATGATATTCCAGAGAAATGCATAGCGGTAGGTGCTCCAGCAAAGGTTATTAGAGAAGTGAGAGAAGAAGGATGAATATATTGATACTAGGAGCTGCTGGCTTCATAGGAACAAATTTGACTAAAAAATTAGCTAGTAATAAGGGTGATAAGATAACTCTTGTTGACAAGAGCATCAATTATTTTGTAAACATACTGAAATATAAGTTTTCTAATGTTGAAATAATGGAATCATCTTTAGACGAAAATGAGGATTTTTCTATTCTTGAGGGTCAAGATATTGTTTATCATTTAGTTAGTACAAATGTACCCACAACATCAAATCAGCATATTAGCCAAGACATAAAGGCAAATGTATTATTTTCTTCAAATTTGTTTGAAGCATGTGTTAAGCACGGAGTCAAAAAAGTTGTTTTTATTTCTTCTGGTGGAACTGTTTATGGGAAAGAGGCAACATGTCCGCTATCTGAGAATACACCAACAAATCCTATATCATCTTACGGAGTTCAGAAGATAACAATTGAGAAATTATTATATCTATATAGTTATATGTACGGATTGGATTATAGAATCATCAGATTGGCTAATCCATATGGACCATATCAGAGACCAAATGGTGTTCTTGGTGCAGTTACTACATTTACATATAAAGCTTTAAAAGGAGAACAAATTCAAGTTTATGGCGACGGATCAGTTATAAGAGATTTTATTTATATTGATGACGCTGTCAGAGCTATTTTGAATATAGTCAACGGAGACAATAAACATCGTACATTTAATTTGGGTTGTGGATATGGTACGTCTATTAAAGACGTCTTGAAGAGTATAGAGCATGCTTTAAATCTTAAGTTAAATATTTTATACACAGAATCAAGATCTGTAGATGTTCCAATCAATTATTTGGATATTAGCAGATATGAGAAATACTATGGCAAATTGAATCCTATTAGTTTAGAAGAAGGAATTAAAAATACTGCTGAATTTATGAGAAGGGAATATTTATGAAAACAATAGCTTTTTTTGTACCCCAATATCATAGGATACCTCTGAATGATAAATATTGGGGTGAAGGATTTACTGAGTGGGATAATATCAGAAAAGCAAAACCTGAGTTTGAGGGTCATGCCCAACCGCGTGTGCCATTAAATAATAATTATTACAATCTGTTAGAAAGAGATACAAAGGTGTGGCAGATTGAACTCGCAAAAAAATATGGTCTGTATGGTTTTTGTTATTACCATTATTGGTTTGATGGAGAAATGCTATTAGAAAAACCATGCGAACAGATTCTTGAGGATAAAACGTTGGATTTTCCGTTTTGTTTTTGTTGGGCTAATGAAGCATGGTCAATGCAGTGGACGGGAGAAAAAAAAGTAATTATGCCTCAAAAGTATGGAAAAGAAGATAGTTGGAGAAAGCACTTTGAGTATTTGCTTCCCTTTTTTGAAGACGAACGGTATATAAAAGAAGACGGAAAACCAATCTTTGCAATTTACAGACCAGAGGCAATTGAATGCCTAAATGAAATGATTGACTACTGGAAGAAGTTAGCTTCAGAACATGGTTTGCCAGGGATAATTATCATGAGTCAAAGTCCATATTTCCTTCTTGATAAATCTTTCGACAAATCTAGGATTGATGAAATAGAATATCAGCCTGGGGTTGCAAATAAGTTAATAAACCAGAATGAACATAAGTTGTTGAAAAAAGTTAGGCATAAGATTCTTGATGTTTTGGAAAAAAAGTTTTCCATAGATCTTAGCGGCTATGGTCAAAATATTCGAAAAAAGATGGAGAATAATCAATTTCCAAGCTATGATGATACATGGAACAAAATTATTTCAAGAAAAGTCGATGATGATAAACTGATACCTGGTGCCTTTACTGACTGGGACAATTCGCCTAGGTATCATGAAAGAGCCCAGGTATATATTGGAGCAACGCCTGAAAAATTTGGTAATTATTTTTCACAGCTTATTCAGAAAGCAAAAAATGAGTATAAGAAAAATTATATTTTCATTTTTGCATGGAATGAATGGGGGGAAGGTGGATATCTCGAACCGGATACGCTTAACAAATACGGATATCTTGAAAATATGTATAAGGCTCTCAAAGAAAATAACGCAATAGAGGACAATAATGGATGATGGAAGAGATACTTTTAATACTTGCTGTGGTGAGTATTTTAAAAACGAAAAAATGGCTTAATCCTGCATCTGTGCTTTTAATTCTATGGACGCTAATTATTAGTTTTTCAAGAATGGGTTTGTATGGACTTAATGCTACAGATGAGAAATTTTATCGTTTAATTTTTGCAGGTTTGCTTTCTTTCTTTGTTGGATTTATGCTCCCAAAGAGAAGAAAGAGAATATTAATACATAAAAGTCAAACTTACACTGACAATAATAGTAGTTGTAATATGAATTATGGGATATGTTATATTGCTTTAGCTGTGTGTATATTGATAACACTGTATAAGTTAAGGGATATAGGATTTGACTTTTCGAATATTACTTTATTTGGTGAATTAGATAGATTATCTTATGGTTCAAAACTTGCAAATTTGCTCTATGAGTTTATTGCATATCCGTTATATAATACATTTATTTGTGTTACGGTTGTCGATTTTTTCTTCGGAAAAAGAGATAAATGGCTGATTGTTTTGACCGTAGTTATGTGCGGCTCTTGGATGTTGATCAGTGGTGGTCGAATTGCAATTATTAGATTGTTGATTTCTATAGTGCTTTGTATGGCGTTAAAGACATCAACTAAAAGAAAAATAGCAAAATTGTTTTCAAATATCAGATTTGTGGCGGTTTTTGCGGTTGCATGTGCAGCGTTTGTTTATTTGACTGTACTAAAGGGGTTTGAACCGTTATTTAACATATATTCTGATTTTGCAATTCAGCCTAAAATGTTTCAGTATTGGGGAAAAGAGATAGCCGGTCAATATGCGTATGGTGCGGCATCTCTTTTTGGATTTATATATCCTTTTTTATATTTAATAAAAAATTTATTTGGACTTTCAAAACTTCCGCTTGGATCAAATGTGTACGCTAATATTGATAAAACATTCAATGATTGGATAACGCTTGGAACGTATTATAGATGTAATGCCTATTCGAGTTGCTTTTGGTATTTATATTATGACGGAAGAACTATCGGTATTATTATTGGAATGTTATTATGGGGCATTTTTTGCAAGAGCATTTTTTCAAGAATGCTGGAGTGTTTTGATAAAAAACATATTTCAATATATATATTGATGATGATTGGTGTTATTTATAGTTTTACGGATATGGAATTCTCCAAAGCTAATTATGTTCTGGCGTTCTTATTTATAAGTAAGGTTTGTTTCTGTAAAACAAAGATTGTTTTTGGCAAAACGGGAGGTAAAAAAATTGAATGAAGTAGTACTGTCTCTTTGTATTCCAACAAATGGTATATCAGAATGGGTTTTTCCAGTGTTAGATAGTATTTATGGACAGGCAAATAATCTCCAGAAGTTTGAAGTTGTTGTGACTGATAATGGAAATAACTCGGATTTCTACAAAGGAATGCAAGAATATTGCGCACGTTATCAGAATTTGCGCTATGAAAAGACAAAAGCCCAAGGCTTTACAAATCAGATTGATTGCTTCAAATTAGCTACAGGACAATTGATAAAATTTGTGAATCATAGGATGCCTTTAGTGAAAGGGGCTTTAGAATATTTAATTTCTTTTGCTGAAAAAAATCAAGAAAATAAACCTGTAGCGTATTTCACAAATGGTGAATTATTGCTAAAAAATAGTTACAAGCAGTTTCAAGATTTTGATGCATTTATGAGAAACCTAGGCTACTGGTCTTCTTGGTCAGCTGGAATTGCAATTTGGCGGTCTGATTTAGAGAAAATTGATTTTAAGAAACCGTACAGTTCGACTTTTCCACATACAGCTTTCTTGTTTAGTAATACAAAAGCAGAATGTTACATTATTGATGATCGAAGACTTGTTACTGAAATTCAATCTAAGTCAATAAAAAAAGGAAAATATAATTTATTTACTGCATTCAGTGTAGAATACATCGATATCCTAAAAGGTCTACTTGATGACAAAAGAATTAGTTTTGCTACTTTTGAATATATAAAAAAGGATATGTCCTATTTTTTGAGTATTTTACTATATGAATATATAATTAAAAAGCAAGAATCGTCTTATGATCTTCAGAATTATAAAGAAGCAATTGGCAAAAACTATAGTTACCTGGCTATTGTCTGTAATATACCTTATGTTCTTTTTAAGAATAAGTTTTTAAAAAGAATCAAGAAGTGCATGGTTAGTGTGTAGTTGCTGAAAGGAAGGTCGGCTATGAAGAAAATAAGTACGAAGTTTTTTATACTTGATAAAAATGAAATTAGCAAACCAAAAGAAAATGTCAAATTCATTTTAAATTCTGCTAAAGCTTTTTATTATAAATTACGAATGAATATGATTCGGGTTGAAAGTATACCTAAACAATACAAGGTTTCTGTTTGTGCAATTTTTAAGAATGAAGCACCATATTTGAGAGAATGGATTGAATTTAACCATATTGTGGGTGTCGATCATTTCTTTTTATACAATAATAATTCAGAGGATAACTATGAAGAAATTATTGAACCATATGTAAAAAAAGGTATCGTAACCTTAATTCAATGGCCGAAGAATCAGGCACAAATGGAATGTTATAATGATTGCATTTTCAAGTATAGTAAACTTACTCAGTGGCTTGGATTTATTGACATTGATGAGTTTATCGTGCCACTTAAAAAAAATAGTATATATGAAATCCTGCAGCCATTTGAGAAAAATAGAGGAGCTGTAAAATTGTACTGGAAAATGTTTGGAACATCTGGGCAGTTGGAACGAAATTTAGATACATTAGTTACAGAAGAATTTACAGTTTCATGGCCAAAATATTATTCAGTTGGCAAATGTTTTTACAATACTAATTTTGATTTTGATGGTACTTTTTCTGGGAATAATTGCCTGCATCATTTGTTTTGGGCAAAATATAAAGGCTTGAATATTCCACCGGTGAATGTTCAAGATAATGTGTGCTTTGAAAATTATAATCGAGCAAAAGAAAATACACATTCTATGCAATTGAATCATTATTTTACAAAATCTTTTAAGGAATATGGGATGAAGAGAGCTAAGGGTGATGTTTTTTTTGAAATTAATCCACATGATGAAGAGTATTTCTATTTGCATGAAATGGAGAATACCAGCGTAGATTTTTCGGCATATAAGTTCTTGATAAAACTTAAGAAAAGTTTGCTGAATAATAAAAGTAAAGACTAGGATGAAAATAATCAATAAAAGTGATATTGTTTGTCAAGAAATAGTCTAGTAATAGTTGCTTTGGAAAGCCTTTTTTATGGATAATCAGTTATATCTGTGTTGATCATGCTTGAAGCAGGCTATAAGAGGGGAATACAGGCAGGTTATTTTCCAAATCAGAAGATTATAAATGTTAACTGAGGTAAAAACAATTGCGATGTAAATTCTATCCGATGTCACATTCTGGTTGTATATGGATCCGATTACATTTACAATAGCGGATTTCATTATCTAGACAATTTCAGATCTTGTTTTACGTTTCTTGCAATAAGAATAGCACAAAATACCATATTTTTAGAAACAAGTATCAAGGATATTTTTGGAAAAAGGTGAAGAAAAAATCAAATATAATAGATAACAGGAGAAAAAATTGAACGAGGAAAAACTAAAAAGTCAGATGACATCTGGCATGATATGGAAATTCGCGGAACGCTTTGTAGCACAAGGCGTTTCATTTGTAGTATCTATGGTTTTGGCACGTATTTTGATGCCAGAAGACTATGGTGCTGTTGCTATTATTAATCTTTTTATTACCATTGCAGATGTGTTTCTTAGCAGTGGATTGAATACATCGTTGATTCAAAAAAAAGATGCTGACGATCTTGATTTTTCAACAATATTTTATCTGAATTTAGGATTGAGTCTAGTATTATATTTGATTCTCTTTTTAACGGCTCCTTTTATTGCAAAAGCATACGATATGCCAATACTTAATAGTGCAATTAGAGTTTTTGCGTTGAGACTTCCTGTTTCGGCATTTCAGATAATTCAGGTCGCATATATTTCTAAAAAGATGCAGTTTAAAAAATTCTTTTTGGCGACTATTGTTGGAACAGTTTTATCTGCAATAGTCGGCATTGTAATGGCTATTAAAGGAATGGGAGTATGGGCTCTGATTGGACAGTATTTAACTAATACTGTTGTAGACACTATAATGTTGTGGGCAACAGTTAAGTGGACGCCAAAAAAAATATTCTCTTTTAAAGCTGCTATTCCTCTAATTCAATATAGTTGGAAAGTAATGATGACAGATTTGATTGGAACATTGTGTAATAATTTAGGTAGTTTCATTATTGGTGCAAAATATAACTCAGCAGACCTAGCCTATTATACAAAAGGGAACCAACTACCTCAGTTATTTCGAACGAATATTTATACAACATTAATTAGTGTTTTATTCCCTGGTATTTCAGCTGTTAATGATGATATGATTGCGGTAAAAAAGATAACTAGAAAAAGTGTGCGAATTATGGCTTATATCGTATTTCCTATTTCGTTAGGATTGATGGTTGCAGGAGATACTATTGTAAAAGTCCTTTTTACAGAAAAATGGTTGCCTATGCTTCCGTATGTTTATGTGACGTGTGTTGAAACTATTATATCGGTTCCGGCAACAATTGCATTACAACCGATTAAAGCTGTTGGCAGAAGCGATTTGATGTTGAAATTTGAAATTATAAAAAAAGTATTTTTTATAGTTTCAACTATTGTTGCAATGAATTTCGGTGTATTTGCAATTGCCCTTACAGTTCCCGCTAATACTTTGCTAGATTTAATCATTAATGCAAATATTAATAAGAAACTCATAAATTATAGTTTTTTTGAAGAACTTTCTGATTGTTTAGCTGCGTTAATACTTTCTCTGATAATGGCTGTTGTTGTTGCTTTTATCGGTAAAATAGAATTTAATATTTATATTAAAGTTGTTATCCAAATTATGGTTGGCGGTTTATGCTATGCAGGGTTATCTTATTTGACTCGAAACAAGGAGTTCTCTTATATTCTGAATGTTGGAATGAAGCATTTTAAGAAGGCATAACGGTATACGAGAGATTGAAATACACGGTGTTAGGTATTATTAAAATTAGAAAGTGCCTTAAAATATTGATGTAGGTAGATATATCATAACAGAAAATCGGTTATGTTATACTACACATGTTTTGAGGTACTTACGCATGTGAGTGCACGTGAGTGGAAATAAAAACAATGCCGTGTGGACTGAATTCCAGTGATAATTGAAAGTTTACACGGTATATTTTAAATGCTATTATATAGTTTATAACGATAATAAAACAAACCAAAAAAAGGAGTGTAAGAAGAAAAAATGAACTTATCTAAAATACACCACATCGCCATCATCGTATCCAACTACGAATCCGCCAAAGATTTCTACGTAAACAAGCTTGGCTTCTCCGTTATCAGAGAAAACTACCGTCCGGAGCGTAGAGACTGGAAGCTGGATCTGCGTGTGGATGAGCACACGGAGCTGGAGATTTTTGCGGAACCAAACCCACCGAAGCGGGTGAGCCGTCCGGAGGCTTGTGGCCTGCGTCATCTTGCTTTCTGTGTGGAGAGTGTGGAGCAGACGGTGAAAGAACTGGCGGAGGTCGGAATTGAATGTGAGCCGATCCGTGTGGATGATTTTACCGGTAAGAAGATGACGTTTTTTCATGACCCGGACGGATTGCCACTGGAGCTGCATGAGTAAGAGGAGATGGAACAAATGATATTTCGTAAGGCAGTAAAAGATGATTTTGACAACATAAAATCTCTGTACTGGGAGCTGATTGATCAGGAGCAGGGGGATCCATCGTTTCCACATTGGAAGAAGGGTATCCATCCTTCTGATGAAATGCTACGTAACAGTATTGGTAAGGAAGAGCTGTATGTTCTGGCAGATGGCAGCGAGATTGCGGCCTGTGCGATAGTTAATGATGAAAAGGTGGATGGCTACGCAGATGTGCCGTGGCAGATCGATTCGGATGAGGTTATGGTCGTTCATGTTCTGGCAGTGCATCCGGAGCAGCGTGGTAAGGGTCTGGCCCGGAATTTGATGGAGCACATTGTAGGATCAGAAAGAAAAGCCGGAAAGAAAGCGCTGAGGCTTGATGTGATCGAGAACAATACAGCAGCGGAAGGTCTGTATCAGAAACTGGGTTTTCGGTACATCCAGACTAAGACACTTTTTTATGAGGTGGTTGGCGAGATGACCTTCAAAATGTATGAGCTGGTTTTGTGATCTATGGGTGAGAAAAGAGCGTATAAACCAAGAAGGCCTGGCGGTGGCCGCAGGAAATCTAAGCCGGAGTATGATGCCGGGAAGATCCTTAAAGAGCTGATGGATCCGGCTGTTATGCTTTATGATGCCGGGATGTCTTTGCAGGCTATTGCAGATGAGCTGGGGCTGAATCCGATCAAGGTTCGGAAGCTGCTTATCACGGCTGGTGTGTATGTATCGGATGTGGCGG
>ERZ791834.854-NODE-854-length-17496-cov-4.81148_pt1 | contig 17496 bp, 9 predicted proteins | sample MGYA00510293_ERZ791834 | MGnify/ENA primary metagenome ERZ791834 (study PRJEB30046, sample SAMN00715253) | human gut metagenome | study: EMG produced TPA metagenomics assembly of the A metagenome-wide association study of gut microbiota in type 2...
TGGTCCCTCTACGAAGCGTGATGGGAAGGTCAGCGAGAATGCTGGAAAGGAGATACGGAAATGGATGATGTCATGTCGGATGTATCTAATGAGCTGACCGATTCTTTCAGTGCGTAATACGTGAGATGTGGGGATTGGGATGATTTTGGAGTTGGGGAGGGGCGGGGTTGCGGGATGCGGTTAGAGTTGGCGATTAGGGCGTTCACGCCGAATATTTGGGGCTGATGACTTTATTCAAGAGAGGCTGACGAATGGTTTCGCCACATCATGTTTTGAAGATTGTGACTGCGCTGTCTGCGGTTGCGTTGGCGGCTTCCGTTGCGGTTACGCCGGCTTACGCATTGCAGGATATTGCGATTGAGGATTCTGTTGCGCAAAGCGGTTCCGTTACTGCGGATAATGGTGCTGTTATGCAGTCTGACGATCAGTCGGATGATCAGACGGGCGACCAGCAGTCGCAAGACGGCATGCCTGACAATCCGAATGCGAAACTTCCAGACACCGTCAGTGACGAGATTTCCGACGATGCCACCGTGGTTTCGGAAGACCTGGCCGTCACCCCCGAAGGGAAGGTCAAGAACATCGAAACCGGCGAAATTGTAGCCGATCCGACACTGGTCGGTACGCAGGATCAGCAGCCGGATCCGCTTGCCAAAACCAATGGCGAATCCTTCATTCCGGTAAGTGCGGAAGATGTCAAAAATGCTGTAGCCGACGCGAACGTACAGCTCTCCAAATTCGAAAGCAATGAATACGGCGCGCACTGGGGCACCTACAACAATTCGAAAGCTTTCTTTGACTACCAGAACAACCTGTTCGTGCAGCAAGCCAAAGGCGTGATCGACGTTTCCGGATGGCAAGGCGACATCGATTGGGCCAAAGCGAAAGCCGACGGCGTGGAAGGCGCGATCATCCGCCTCGGCTACGGCGAAGGCAACAATGCCGACAAGAAAGCGCAACGTAACATTTCCGAATGCAAGAGACTTGGCATCCCGTTCGGCATCTACTGGTATTCCTACGCGGACACTCCGGCGCTCGCCAAAGAAGAAGGTACCGACGTGGTCGCCAAACTCAAGCAATTCGGTGTGAATCCGAGCGACTTGGCGTACCCCGTGTACTACGACCTGGAAAAGTGGACCTGGGAGGGGCATCAGCCGCCCACCGACCCGAACGTGTACAACAATATCGTCAACAATTGGTACAGCGCGCTGCAGTCCGCCGGATACAAGAATCTTGGCGTTTACTCGTACACCAGCTACCTGCAAGGACCGCTGAAACATGCCGACATTTACGCCAAAACCACGTGGGTGGCGCAGTACGGCGCTCGCATGGGATTCGACTCGTTCCCGACCAACAGTCGCGGATGGCAATACACCAGCTCCGGCAAGGTGGACGGCATCAGCGGCAACGTGGACATGAATGCGTTTGGGAATAAAGCGTATGTGAATAGCGGGAGCAGCAATGCTTTACAAGCGGCCATTGATGTACGCAAAATGACTGCAGTTACCATTCCGAATGGCAATTATTACATCAATGTTCGTTCCAAAGTCGCGTCCAGTGTTGATATTCCTGGTGGAAGTGCTGCAGATTCCACCGCCATTCAGTTGTATTCCGGTAACAGTTCCAAGGCTCAACAGTTCACTTTTACTAGGCAGTCTGATGGGAGCTACGAGATCGTCAATGTGAATTCCGGCAAGGCTTTGGACGTGCGTAATGGTGTTGCTGAGAATAACGCTATAGTGCAACAGTATTCTCGAAATAATTCTCAAGCTCAACGATGGTTTATTCGTGATTCTGGAGCGGGATATTATTTGCAGTCCGCTCTCGGTAATTGGGTTCTGGATTTGAGCGGTGGAAATACTGCGAATGGTGCTGCGATTCGGCTGTATACGCCGAATGGCACTGCTTCACAGCTGTTTGTTGTTTCGTCAAGCGATGTCAACATAGCTACTGGAGTATCGATGATTATCACTTCGGTTGCGAATAAAAAACTTGTCACGGATGTGACGAGTGCATCGACGGCGAACGAGGTACGAGTTCAGCTTTATTCAAGTAATAATACGAACGCCCAGAAATATCGATTTGAATCAATTGGCAATGGAACTTATAAGATTATCAATGCTAATTCCGGCAAGGTGCTGGATGTGGCTGGCGGATCCACTGCTAATGGAGCGGCGTTGCAGCAATATACGAGTAACAATACTGTTGCTCAGCAGTGGACGGTGCGGAATTACGGCAGTGGCAAGATTGCGTTGGTGTCGGTGAACGCCAACAAAGCTGTCGATATTCCAGGTGGTAATGCTGTGCAGCAGGCTCAGCTGCAGCTTTATTCGCCGAATGGCACTGTTGCTCAGCAATGGCTGGTTGCAAAGGCGCCGTTAACGTTGCGCGAACGTTTGAACGAAACCGCAACCAAGCATAGGCAAGATCTGCCGGATGGCACCTACACTTTTGGATCGAAGCTTAATACGTCTATGAAGATGGATGTAAGCGGCGCTTCTCGTTCAAATTATGGAAACGTGCAGATTTGGGCAGGTAATGGAACCAATGCGCAGAAGTGGAAAGTAACGCATGATTCCAACGGGTATGTGACCCTGACCAGTGTGAACTCCGGCAAAGTGTTGGATGTGAACGGCGGTTCAAGTTCTAATGGAACCAATGTGCAACAGTACGATTCCAACGGAACCTACGCGCAAAAGTGGATAGCGATTAAGAACTCCGATGGCTCATACACATTCCAATCAGCGCTCGCGGAAAACGCGGTGTTGGATGTGAATGGTGGTTCCAGTGCGAATGGTGCCAACGTGCAGTTGTATACTTCTAACGGAACAAATGCCCAAAAGTGGGTGAAGTAGCGATACCTGATGAATAAATGAGGGCTTGATTCCGAATGTCTGTTGGAACCAAGCCCTTTTAATGATGTTGAGAGGTCACTTTCCTTGGCGCTTCATCAACGCAAAACGGTTGGCATCAACGATGAATGCCTTGCGATCATTCTTTGCCATGACATCAAGGATGATTCCTGTAACAATCAAAAGAAGACCTGCTATAACAAGCATTACCGCGCCGATGAGCGTGGGGAAGCGTGCGACCATGCCAGTGTGCATGAAGTCGATGCCTACGCTACCGCAAAGAATTAGACCGACGATGCCGACGATTAGGCCGAGACCGCCAAAGAACGGCAGTGGCTTGTATTCGCGGATCATGCGGAAGATGGTGCTCATCACTTTGATGCCGTCGCCAACGGTATCAAGTTTGCTGACGGAACCTTCAGGACGATCGCGGTACTGAATCGGCATCTCGAAAAGACGGAGATTGTTGTTCAACGAGTGGATGGTCATTTCGGTTTCGACCTCGAAGCCACGCGACAGCACTGGATAGGTCTTTACAAAAGTGAAGGAAAAAGCTCGGTATCCAGTCATAATGTCGGTTACATGCGCGCCGAACAATCCATTGATGGATCCGCGCACGAGCCTATTGCCGAAGTTGTGGAATGGGCGTTTGTTTTCTTGGAAGTACGTGGAGCTCAGACGATCTCCAATCACCATGTCGTAGCCTTCAAGAATCTTGTCGATCATAACCGGTGCTGCGTCAGCCGGGTACGTATCGTCGCCGTCAGACATGATGTACACGTCAGCATCGATATCTTCGAACATGGCTCGAATGACATTGCCCTTGCCTTGACGTGGTTCCCTACGTACGATAGCACCTTCTGCGGCAGCGATCTCTGCAGTACGATCAGTGGAATTATTGTCGTAAACGTAAATGTCTGCCTGTGGCAAAGACGTTTTGAAATCGCGAACAACCTTGCCGATGGTCACTTCCTCGTTATAGCAAGGAAGCAGCACGGCAACGGAGGGGCTTGTATTCTTCTCGAGCATGTAGAACACTATAGCCTTTGCTGTGGTCGGAGCGAGGCGTCCTGTGGATTCAATTATGATTGCTGTCTTCTTGGCAAAGGTTATGAGAGAATGACGTGAGGCGTGATATAAGCTAGGATGATAAATTGCGAGGATACGACAGGGGTGTTCTGTGAAGAACAAGATCTTTGCGTTCGAATTCGTTGATTTGTATCTGGCGGATAAGTTTAATAAGGAGTAAGTGTGGATTGTAAAAAGCAAGTCAGGTTAAAGTTTTTTATTCCGTTAGTGGTGGTTTTTCTCCTTGAAACTTTTCTCTTCAATTTCGCTTTTTGGGAGTCTCTGACATTTCCTGAGCAGCAGCAGATTTCGGTATCCTCTTTGAACAATATTGTAAGAGAGGGAAATGAGTATAGGGTTACTGATTCCGACACTCCGTACATTGAGTATGCTGTAGATGGGCCTACAGAGATAGACAATTTGGATATTGATCTGGTCGCTAGTGATTCCGATACCGTAGTTGGCGAGACGCATAGTTTGAGTCCATATGTGCTTGACGAAGGTAATGCTAACGGGTATATATCTCTTGGCACGGCACATGTTTCCGAGAACTTAACTGAATCGCATTATATCCGGATTCATCCTGCGGGAAAAGTTACGGGTCTTAGACTAAAGCTGAATATGCAAGAAGGTGACAAGATTGTTATTGACTCTGTTTCCATAAATGCTCAGAGACCTTTTTCGTTCTCTTTTTTGAGGTTCCTCATAATGCTGCTTGTCTCCTATTTGGTGTTCTGTTTTTGGACATCTCGTGACATGTATCAGTGGAATCTAGATTTGAAAGTACGGCGGCAGAAAATTCTTTTATCCATTTTTGTTTTCATACAAATCATGGTTTTACTTGCTGTGACACAGCTTATTCATCCCGCTCAGTATTTTGATTCAACTCGTGAATTAAACGGCGGAGCTTTTATAGGTGATGAGAATCAGTATAATTACTTAGCTAATGCCATCATAAATGGCCATACTTATTTGGATCTCCCTGTTCCGGAATGGATGCAGAAGATGACAAATCCTTATGATGCATCTGCGAGAGCACAATTATCTTTCAAAACCGGCGAACCCACGTACTGGGATTATGCTTTTTATGATGGAAAATATTATTGCTATTTTGGAGCATTGCCTGCATTGTCGCTCTTCGTCCCCTTTAAACTCATAACTGGACATGATTTGAGGACTGATTATGCTGTCGCTTTGATGACAGTATTTTTTGTGCTTGCGGCGGTATTCTTTTTGTACTCATTCATGAAAAAATACATCAAGCCATCCTTCGGGCTATTTCTAGTGTCTTTGCTCTTGCTCGTGACTGGAAGCGGTGTCCTGACACAAGCGTTTTATCCGATGATTTATTCTTTGCCAATCCTTTTTTCTTTGGTTTTAACTTTAACAGGACTTGGCTTATGGATTAATGCAAGAAAAGATGCTGGTGAGCTGTCTAAGCTACATCTTTTGATTGGCGCGATTTGTATAGCATTAAATCTTGGATGTAGACCTCAATTTGTTCTGGTGGTCTTCGTTGCTTTTCCGATATTCTGGTCTGAAATCAGAGAGGGGTTTTTCTTCTCGGTAAGAGGTATTTGGAACACGCTTGCCGTTATAGTTCCTTTTCTTCTTGTGGGTGGAGTAACTATGGCGTATAATTACGTCCGGTTTGATTCTTTCTTTGATTTTGGTGCTACGTATAATCTAACTGGTTTTGATATGGTTCATCGATCCTATGCCCTGTCGAGGATCCCATGGGGATTGTGGATGTATCTTTTTCAGCCAATTAACATAAGTCCAAATTATCCATTTATGAAACAGTTAGATGTGCCGTCTGGCTTCATGGGACAAACCATTATGGAACCTAACTTTGGTGGTTTTTTTGCTTTTGTTCCGGCAGCCTTGTTTGCGTTTTTGCTTTGCATAGTAAGAAAAGAGGCTAAAGCAAGTGGTATTTGGGGAATTAACCTCTTTTTCGTTGGCTTTGCTGCTGTTCTTTTGGTGGTTGATACTGAGATTGTCGGTATCTCGACAAGATATTACAGTGAATTCGGCTGGTTGTTGATAATTGGTGCGATATCCACAGTGACTCTTTATGTAAAGAAGTATTCGAGCGAAAGGATTTCGAATCTCTGCCTTAACGTATTTGTCCTACTGACGTTAGTGGGTGTGTTCTTGAGCTATCTGAATCTCCTATCAGATGGGAGATATGGATATTTAAGCAGCTCCAATGAAGCTCTATATCGTGTGATTGAATCTTGGTTCAGTTTTCTAAGCTGATTTTTAGGAGAGGTGAGTAACCACCTCTCCTAAAAATCATTTCGTAAAGTATGAGAGTATCTTGTCCGTGAGGGGATGAACGAATAGAGTATCTATTATTTTTGCAATGCAGCTCAGAACTAAGAACACGATGATGACGATGAAGAATGCTGAGACAATTCTGAGTAGCAAACTGTCGGGCGCATAGCAAAATTTAGACACATATTCCCATAAGATCCTGAATCCGAAGATGTTCTCATGAAGAAGATAGATTCCAAACGTCGTGGAAGAAATTCCTACTATCGTTTTACTGATAAGTTCTGGGATTTTATCGAAATTAATGCGTGAGATGATGATGAAGACGAATGCCCCTATCGCTATTGGGAATAGTGTTATTCCGTTGTGAATTTGGTTTGTCCAGCCGAGTGCACTGCTAATGGGCGATGATGACGATGCGAAATAATTAAATAGCAGCATTAACAGTGTCATGAAGACGATGCTTGCAAGCGTGGGGGCTGTGCGTATTCGCTTCGAAATCTCTGTATTGTTCTTTTTGATAAAAGCGCCAATCAGATAACCGAAAATGGCATATGTCAAATTGTTCCAGTTGGAAACTCGCCCAAAGATGAGGATCTGGATGCTTAAAAAAGAAAAAAGAACGAGCAGACTTAGATTAGCGCGCTTGGAAAGTGATTGACATAAGGAATTGATGAACGGCGCACATAGAAGCATGAGTATGTATGCGCTGATGAACCAGTAGCTCCCATAGAAGAATGGGAAAAAGCTGGCGGCTATAGTCCGGAATAGCTCGCTTCCTTGCATTAGCGGTTGTATGACTGTCGGGTATTTATAGAATATTCCAATGATTAAAAGTGTTATAAAAAAACCGCTTGAGTAACAAAACATCTGAAACCATGTTTTGAAAATACGTCTTCTTTTAAAAGTCTTATCTATCAGGAAATAGCCAGAGATTATAAAGAAGATAGATACGCCAACTTGTCCATATTGCACAATCAAGAACTTGAGAGCGTTTGTCCATCCTGGTTCCTGGATGAGCATTAAATCATAATGATGTGTATTCCAGTTGAAATGAATGATGAAATGGCATGCGACAATCAGCAGCATGGCGATTATCCGAAGAAGCTCAATTGATACATTTCTCTTATTGGATGATGTGTTCACTTTTTATCAGGTCCTGTGTCTTGTGTGGTGTATTTATCGTAGCAAGACAAGCGGATGGTTGGTTGTGTGCTGAGGATTTTGCGAAGAAAACGGTAGGGGCATTATCTTGGGGTCGTAAGTCGATAGACTTGTCAGTCGTGAATACATTTGTGAAGAGGATTCAAGAGCGCTACCACTATTCGCTGGTAGTGTTGAAAGAGCTTGTCAAGACGGATTTTAAGCTCCGCTATCAGGGGTCGTTTCTTGGAGTTGCATGGTCCGTTCTGCGTCCATTGATGCTTTTTTGCGTGATGTACGTAGTGTTTGCGAAGTTCTTACGCATGTCGGACGGAACACCGACGTATCCAGTTGTTCTGCTGCTTGGAATTAGTACGTGGCAGTTTTTCGGAGAAGCCACAGCAACTGGTTTGAGAGCGGTTGTGGATCGTGGTGACTTGCTTCGGAAGATACATTTCCCGAACTATATTGTGGTTGTCTCTGCCACTATTGGTGCATTGATCAGTTTGGGTATCAATCTTTTAGTGGTTGTGATTTTTGCTATCTTCTCCAAGATCCAGTTCACTTGGAGAGTTTTGCTGTTGCCCTTAAATTTCATTGAATTGTATGTGTTGGCACTGGGCGCAGCTTTATTGATGGCGACGATGTATGTCTATTTCCGCGATATCGCTCACCTATGGGAAGTTCTGCAGCAGGTACTGTTCTATTCGATTCCGGTTATTTATCCACTTTCCATGGTGATGGATAACGATTCTTTGGGCAAATGGGGCTTGATTATTGCGAAAATACAGCTCCTCAATCCGATTGCGCAGACTATTCAAGATATTCGGCATAATCTGATTGCTCCAGAAACGCAACCTACCGTGTGGACGCTTGTAGGGAATCCTTTGATTGCGGTCATTCCTGTTATTCTCGCGTTCCTGTTGCTTGCGCTGGGCGTGCATGTGTTCCGGAAGCATAATCGTAAATTCGCGGAGGTCATGTGATGCTTGATACACAGTCTCAATCTGCTTCCATCAAGGAAGTGGATCGTCCGGTTGTCCTTTCAGTTGAGCATGTTGGCAAATACTTCAAACTTCCAACAGAGCAAGCGAGCGGTTTGAAGCAGGCTTTCATTAATTGGACCAGAGGCATCAAAGGTTACAAAGAACAGCATGTGCTTCGAGACATCAATTTTGAAGTCCACCAAGGTGACTTCTTTGGAATTGTAGGCCGTAACGGCAGTGGCAAGTCAACGTTGTTGAAACTGATTTCCGGCATATATGTTCCGGATTCCGGAAGGATTGAGGTAAAGGGTAAGCTCGTTCCTTTCATCGAGCTTGGTGTCGGCTTTAATCCTGAACTGACCGGTCGAGAGAATGTTTTCCTCAACGGAGCTTTGCTTGGTTTTACCCGTGAAGAAATCGAGGACATGTACGACGACATCGTCGAGTTTGCTGAGCTTGAAGAATTCATGGATCAGAAGCTAAAGAACTATTCATCTGGTATGCAAGTTCGTTTAGCGTTTTCTGTGGCTATCCAAGCTAAGGGTGACATTCTGGTTTTGGATGAGGTTCTCGCTGTCGGTGATGAAGCATTCCAGCGTAAGTGCGATAACTATTTCGCGAAGGTGAAAAAAGATCCGACGAAGACCGTTATTTTAGTGACGCATGACATGGGTGCCGTGAAAAAGTACTGCAATAAGGCGGTTCTTATTAAAGATGGCGAAGTCATCGTTAACGGGAATAAAGATGATGTTGCTAACCGCTATACCTTGGAAAATATGCGTGCTGATAAACGTGACACGGATAATGACAAAGCGGATGAATATCCAACAGGTTTGAACGCCAGAGTCCCAATGCTGCGGATTAATGCGCTTAGTAAGCAGATTCTGACATGCGATGATACGTTCCAGTTTGAAGTGGAATACCAGTATGACGAGCCAAATTCGTATTATCTTGCAATTGCTATGCACGACATAAGGCGTGGCGGAGTCACTTACGATACTGGAGCCAATGTGATTAAGCTGAACCAGCATGGTCATTGCAAGGTGAAGTTTGAAGTGCCGTTGAAACTATTTAACAATGGGGAATTCAAGCTTGTTGTGTCGCTACGCACCCAGAATGCAGAGAATCCAAACCTTACCGACATGGTTGCGTTCACGAATGATGACAACTGCTGTATCTTTGCGGTTCGTGATGAGCGTACTCGTGATTATGCATTACTGAATGATAATGCGTTGCAGATCAAACAAATTAGATGAGCTGATAGGGACGTGATCGAATGTATGTTCGATCACGTCCCTATTTTTATTTGTCGAGATAGCGATGCATGGAGTTCTATACTGCTTCAGAGTTCAAATAATCGTTGGCAACGTGCTCATGGGAGTTATTATTTTTTTGGAATTCTAAAATAGTTTCCGTAGTAACGGGTAGGATAGGTATTCCATGCGGGATGCGCCATCATAGAGAAATCTCGGTATCTCATATTTTGCGTTGGAACTCAATCGCCGATGGGGTAGAGGCCGGTAGAATGTGACTCATCTATATTTTCAATACTACGAGTCATTCCTGTGGCTTCCTCAAAGGATAAAACATAGCTGATAGCATCTTTAAACAAGATTATATGCTCAAGATAAAGTTCTTTTATTGTAAGAGGATGCGTTGCGGGAAGGTAAGGAGTGTTTCCCGTTCTGTGCCTTGAAATCTTTCTCGAGTATTTTTAACGAAAGATGCACGTTTGACTGAAGTTCGATTCCATGCACATTCTGGGGCGGACGTTATCCTTTGGAATCTGAGGCACGCGGCTTTTTTGATGTAGTTATAGTAACCGGACATTATGTGTGAGAATAAAAAAGATGGCATCAGTGGAGATGAAAGTGGGTTACGCTGTTACTTATGCGACATTTTTTCCAGGTTGATGAGAAGGACGCTGCGCAGATAGAAAATCTTAGCAAGCGTATGCAAAGGCTGGTTTATGGTGCGGTGGATTATAATTCACTGATCCAACCGGGGAGAACTCTGACATATAAGCTGTATATGGGTGAAAAATGGCAGTATCCGCGTTTAACGGATACCTCTACTCTTAGTGGGGACATTACCGAACAAATGGGGCTTGTTCCGTTTATGGTTTTTAAGGCTACTTCTGTCAGCAGAAGTCAAACTGATTTCTCTCCCCACTATTTTGCAGGTGATGACCAGATTCTTGATCATAATGTCCGTCATATCTTGTTGACGCCGGATGAGGCAACAGATAAAGATGTCGAGCTGAATCACCCGATTGACAGTAAAGCTGTCAAGCTCTATAACGCACTAGAGGCATCCGTTCCTGCCGCATTCGATGTATTTCGCGACATGAAGAGGGCGCTACGTGAAAATATCGGGAAAAAGCCGATTCCGCAGATCGTGGCTAGAACTGCGGACAACGTCAACAACGCTGGTGAAGTCCAACATCCATGGGTTGAAATTACGCCGGGGAAGGCCCCTAAGGGGAGCCCGCGAGCTGTAATTGTTGCTATGCATTGGTTCCAGGCTGGAGGAGCTGAACGTTGGGCGTTGGAAACAGTGAAACTTGTCCGTGCTGCGGGATTTATCCCGATTGTCATTACTGATCGTGATGGGCATCAGCCATGGATTGCTAATCCAGCGTTTGATGACGCTATCCTATTGCCCATGACCATGCCGGTACAAGAGCGTCCGGGGGATTCTCCAGTATTGCGTGCTTTATTTGAACAGTTTGATATTGCTGGTATTTTGATTCACCACTGCCAGTGGATGTATGACAACGCGTGGTGGGTTAAGACGCATTTCCCTCAGACTAGAATCGTCGATTCATTGCATATTGTGGAGTATTACTTCCACGGTGGGTTCCCCAAGGAATCCGTAGCTCATGATGAGTGGATTGACCTGCACCATGTCATTTCCCCCCAACTCGAACATTGGTTAATTAACGATCATCAGATTGCTCCAGAGAAAGTCGTAGATGCTCCTTTGGTTGGTCTGACTGCTGATGCTAAGACTCCAAGTTTTAAAGAGCGAGATGCGGACAAGCCTTTTACGGTGGTTTATATTGGACGCATGGTTCGGCAAAAACGGCCCGAGGCCTTTATCCTTACAGCTAAGGCTATGCAATCTGCCTATCCGGGGAAGTTCCATTTTATTATGCAAGGGAATGGTGATATGGATGCCTTCGCTGACATGATGATTAAGAGGTATGGATTGAAGGACGTTATAGAACGTCGAGCATTAGACTTCCCCGTCAGGGAAACGTACCACGATGCGGATGCGTTGCTTGTATCATCTATCAATGAGGGTATTACTCTGACAAGTATTGAAGCCATTAGTGCTGGCGTGCCCGTCATTTCAGCGAACGTAGGGTCTCAGGAAACTCTGATTCCTCCTAAAGGATTGTGCCGTCGTATGACTTCAAACTTTGTACATGACGCAAAATCCGTGCTGTCTCATATCTTGAATAGTGAAGAAGATCGCAGGAAGCTTTGGGAGAGTGAACTTGCTCGTCTTCAGAAGTTCTCTGAGCTTGAATCTGCTGAGGCATATTTCAAGAAGATGTTGAAGGAGTGGCACGACTGATGTCAACAGACGTGAGAAAAGTAGCGGCCGTTGTCGTAACATATAACCGTCTTGAGAAGTTGAAAAAAGTTTTGGCTTCGCTTGAATCGCAGACGAGACTTCCGCAGATGTTGGTCATTGTTAACAATGCTGCAACGGATGGAACTGCGGAGTATTTGCAGGAGTATGCTCAGCGATTCGCCTTGTCAGATTCCATACAGTTGGATATTGTCACGCTTGAGAAAAATGAGGGTGGTGCAGGCGGCTTTTCTGCTGGCATGCGTCGCTCTTATGAGCTGGGCGCTGATTACGCTTGGATTTTTGATGATGACGGTTATCCGGAACCTGATGCTCTAGATAAGTTGGTGCTCGGGTACGATAACGCAGTGGCGGAGCTGGGGCCTGACGTACCTTTTGCCTGTTCCATGGTGAAGTTTATTGACGGAACTATTTCGGAAATGAATAATCCGATTCCGACATGGGATTGGGGAAGGCTGAAAGCTAAAGGGCTTGACATTGTCATGGTTTCCCGATGCTCCTTCGTTTCTGTCTTAATCCCACGTTGGGTGATGGAAGCTTTTGGCTTGCCGTATAAGGAATACTTCATTTGGTTCGATGATGCTGAGTACACGCTTCGTATAACGAAGGCTTGCCCTGGCGTGCAGGTACTTGACAGTGTCGTTCTCCATGATATGGGTGTTAATCGGGGAGTTAACTTCTCCATGATTGATGAGAAAAACGCTTGGAAGTTCTCTTACGGAGTTCGTAATGAGGCTTCCTATCACTTGCATCATGAAGGGTTTTATCAGTATTTGCGTTTTTGCGCGCTGGTCTGGAACGGTATGCGACATGGAAATGTTGCAAAGCCGTTGAGAAAGAAGATGTACAAAAAGATGATTGAAGCGTGGAAATTCAATCCGAGAATTGATTATCCACAAGTAGCTACAAAGTAAAAACAGTGAGTGGCGGTACACGTCGAGAACCGACTCTGATGTACCGCCACTCACTGCTTTTATTTACTTGATTGATTGAAAATTCGTTGCCAAGTATTTATGCTGCAGAAATCGCTCTCTCGATAAAGGCGAGAAAGCTTGTTCCACTGCTTCAAGATATTGGCCGCTAGATGTACGCAGCGGAAAAGCTCCTTGCGGTACAACTTGCTATCTCGCTTGAACCAGGCCGCTCCGTTTCCGTCAGCAGTGGTTACAAGTGCCGACGATACTTTGTTAAAAGCCGGCCAGATTGCATCCTTGGACATGATGGACACTTGAGGGTGAGTGTCTTTTATTCCGCTCGATTGAGAAAAGAATGCAGAAATAACGGATTTGAGCCCTATCTTCGTGACGGTTTTGGGATCCGACGGAATGAATGTCGGTTCATAGTCTGCAAGTGCCGTTGGAAAATCGTCGAGATTATGCAGAACAAGACTATCTGTGAAACCTTCTCTTGCTTTACGAACTTCTGCTAGTTTCTGCGGGAGGCATCTGACGATGTATTCCGGCCCCTCGGTCAAATCGCGAAGTGCCATATGGTTTAACTTCATGGCAGAATAAAGAAGCTTTGTTCCTAGATGAGCATCTTCATAAAGCATTCGGAAAGCAAACTTTTTGCTTGGTACGGGGAAATGCATAAGAGTGCAGAGCCAACGATTCCTTTGAGCGAAATACTCCTCCCAAGTTCTGGAAATATCCTTATCATGCCATGCTTGGTGCCACACGGCGACACCGGGAAGACATATAGTCGGAATGTTGTTTTCTTTGGCACGCAAGCCGAATTCCACATCGTCATATTTAATGAAAACTGGCATGGAAAGACCAATTTTCTTCAAGACTTCCGTGGGAATGAGGCATAGCCACCAGCCGTTGAAGTCAGGATTGATCCTCTTATGCAGTTCAGGAGTATCCCTTAGCGGGTTTACAGCAAAATCATGATTGTAATGTGTGCCGGTGGCTGGTGCTGGCATTGCAGAGCTTGCGTCAAAGCGCTCGCCGGAAGAGTACAGTACAGTTCTATTGTCCAGATGCAGCATTCCACCACCAACGAGAACTGGTCTGGTAGCGTAATCGGAAAACTGAAGGGCTCTTAATATGGCTTCAGGTTCGGTGATTGCGTCATCATCAAGAAGTAAAACGTATGCACTTTTCTGGTCCTTGACTGTTTCATACATCCCTCGTGAGAAACCGCCAGATCCGCCTAAATTGTCTTGCAGGATATATGTTAGCTGTTGTCCTAGGAGTTCTCTCGTTTGCTGAAAATCGGGTTGATCTTGTACTCGATCTGTTCCTTGATCGACGCAATAAATTGTATCTAAATGATCTCGTAAGTTTTTTTCGGCGGCAATGGTTTGAAGTTGATTCAAACAGTATGACGGTCTATTGAATGTGGTGATCGCAATTGAAAGAGACGAGTTGTGAGGGGCGCGCCTTTCTTGGGTGGGGACCTGCCATTGGGCGTCGGTAACGGTCAAAGAGTCATTCGAAGCGGATTCCATATCAGTCCAAATGAATCCGCCATCCATGAAGCCAGATAAGCTAATGTCGGCTTCGACGAATTCATCTTCTTGTGTCACAGGAATTGTGGTAACAGGAGAGGGGATTCCTCGGGCTGATGATTTCATGACGACGATACGTCCGACGCCGCCAACTTTCGCAATAAAACGTACGTTGGTAACTTTGGTCCAGCGTTGCCAGTAACTTGCCGGAAATGCGTTGAAGAAAGTGCACAATGAGACGTGCTGACCTGCTGCCAACTCAATTGAAGTTCGAGACTTAATTAAAACTGATCCCGCGGGAAGCTCTGTTTTACTTGCTTCTTGTGCTGAAAAGATCCCATTCCTGAGAGTCCCCGAGAGCTGTCGTTTACTTAAACTTGAGAAGGTGACTTTTTCCAGAGATTCTCGGGCATCAAATAGAGCTGGATCTGGGTGCGACGGTGTCCAATTGACAACGTAGAGAGGAAGCGTGCTTTCCGCGTCTGTAGTAGGGAAAACAATTCTATTAACTGCTTCCCATTCTTGGTTTTCTTCTAGTGCAGACATAACACCAGTATACGTTCTTGTTTTTTCCCCTCCAGAGCATCCTGGCTGCCGTTTCCTTTTTATGGCACTCGATTAAACCAGTTTTCGCTGAGATATCCTTTTCCTGCGGTCTGGTCATACTGGATCAGACGATAATCCTCCAGTAGCTGTTTTGCTTCTGATGATAGATTCTTCTTTTTTATTAACTGTCCAGAAGAATCCAGATAGCTAGTTGACCCAGTACCCCAATCGGCATCAGTCGAGGCGAATCTGCCGGCTGCCGGTACAGATTGATGTACTTCTGTAAGCAGAGCTAGGAAAGGCGTGACTTTCGCATCCATGTGTTCTGCGGCGCTAGCCATAAAGAAGTTCGAAGACGAGTAATCGCTTTCTTCGGGCGATAGCTTTGAACCAGCGCTCGAAGAAGAAGAGTTAGACCATATGAAATAATCGCTTTCGTGTAAAGTGAGTTGATTTTCTTTGTACTTTGCTGCTGATGCGTAGATGCCAGGAAGATGGTCTCCGTAGAAAATGACAGTAATTGGCTGTTCTATCATATTTAGTTGATCGAGGAATGTGGCCGTGGCCTGATCGGTATAACTGATGCCTTTTGCATAGGTATCAATCTGAACTTCTTCGTTTTCATCGAGACCTGTTGAAGTATCTGCTTCTTTAAATTCGTTGTTGGTGTAGTAGTCCCCGTATGGCAAATGGTTTTGCATGGTTACCAACTGAATAAACTGGGATTCTCCGTCAGATTGATTAAGCTGGTCGATCACATTTTGATATGCCGATGCGTCGCTAACATAGCCAGCGTCAATGTGATCCTGATATTTCAACGCCGGTTTGCTGTCGATTGTACGGAAGTATTTGAAACCGAATTTTTTATAATTCGAATCTCGAAGATAAAAATTCTTCAAATAGGGATGAAAAGCGTATGAGCATTGCGCCTGGCATGCATCATTCCAAATTTGATTGAAGGTGTATACGTTTTTTTGACTGGGCACAAGTTGTTGATAAGGAGAAATAAGCTGATCGTTAAAATTAGCGAGATTCATTCCAGTTAGAGACTGGTACTCGATGTTAGCTGTGCCGCCACCATAGCCTGGCGATAGCATAAGTCCTGAGGTGGTGACATCTTTCAAAGCTCGAATGTTAGGCATCGGATCGATATCAAAGGAGATGCCAGGAACACGCAGGGGATCAGAAAAAGACTCGGATAAAATGAGAATCACAGTGCTATCCGTGAGGATGTTTGCCCGTGATGTATTAATTTTATTTGCTTCTTTAGTATAGCGAGCGGCTATCTTTTCCATAGTTTTTTTACTGTACTCGCTCGGCTTATCCATTGCCTTAACTCTTACGAGACTTTGAAATGTAGTGGCGGGGCCGTTTGATTTGGCATCTTCATAGGTGTTCCACGGGACAGGCTTGTATCCTAAGTTGGTTGCCAGAGTATAGGACCAAGCTCCAGGAATATTGAGATTCCATGTGTAGGAAACCAGAAGAACGATGCTGAGAATTGCAGCAAGTGCGCGAGATGATGTCCCAATTATATTTTTGGCATTCGAAGAGGGGTGTTTCCAAGAGCAGTGAATAAAGCGGCGTCTTCCATCAAGAACGAAAAGAAGAAGACAGGCACAAGAGAACCAGATTAATACGGTGATTGCTCCATTAACGAGAGCTTGCTGGTCTTTCGGTATGAAAGAAAGGAGGCTCCCGCCATTGCCATTTGATACAAAGCTAAGATCTGAAGGGAGAATAGGTTCGTTACGAAGTCCCATCTTGATGCTGTTCGCTACGCCGTAGGCAGTCATAGCGGCACCGAAAATAACGGTCGCTATCCAAAAGCGATTTAATACAAAAACTAATGCAAGGTAAATAAGCCCTATGCCAATGAAATTAAGGAGAAATTGATACTTTTGTTCAAGCCACATCTGGCTGACGAATCTAGTGGTTTGCCCAGCAACGCTTTGCAAAATCTGAGTCGTATAATCAACCTCTGAATCTTCTACATATTCGGGTTCGCTATACACTCCCCACTGAAGGAAGATGACTTCGGCAGAAGTCAATAGGGTGAACACGATGGCGTAGAACGCATAGGAGAACCTCATGCGCTTCTTCCACGGGCCATATGCTTTCCTAAAGAATTTGATGATGAGTTGAACGGCTTTGAAATTGGTGAAAGTGTGCCATGCGGTCTTTACTGCTGTGACGGCGACATGGATGGCGTGGCCGGTAACTTTGGTTGCTTTTACAGCCGTGTGCCCTGCGGTGGAAAGCGTTTTTGCCGTGGTATGTGCGGCTCGTTTGCAAACCGAGATGACCTGATTCAAAGGCTGCTCAGCGGGTTGATGGGGCTGGAGCTCAGAAGAAGCGATTTGTTCGTTATTGTCTATTTCGGCTTTACTGACGGATCCACTGGAAGCCATCTCCGGTAAACAGGGCAGGGTGCCAGCGCCTGAAATAAAGATGCTTGTGTTATCGGAGATGGCGTGAATTGCTGATTTCTGCGTATACAGTTTTGAACTATGGTGGCCTGAAAGGGCGGATGGGGCGCAAGCGTTGCTGTCTTCGTCATTCGCAAGAGGGC
>ERZ791834.860-NODE-860-length-17466-cov-15.0917_pt1 | contig 17466 bp, 10 predicted proteins | sample MGYA00510293_ERZ791834 | MGnify/ENA primary metagenome ERZ791834 (study PRJEB30046, sample SAMN00715253) | human gut metagenome | study: EMG produced TPA metagenomics assembly of the A metagenome-wide association study of gut microbiota in type 2...
CTTTGAATTGTGATGTGGGAGATATCATGGAATTTGTTCCTGATAAAAAAGAGGAGCAGTAAGGAGGTACGGGAACATGGATCATTCTTATCCTTATATTGCGTCTTTGACCAGAGAGCCGTTCCTTTTCTACGAAATGCGTTCTACCGCAAAGCTAATGGTAGAAGGAATTTCCAATGATGCGATTGTAAAAGAAATTGTAGAGCAGAATCTCTTCCAGTACCCAACGGAAAAATCTATCACACGCATGGCGAAAGCCTGCATCAAACGGCTTCATGCTCTGGAAGATGATTCTCTGGTTTCTGCGATTGCGTCACAACCAACTGATGTAGCAAAACAGATTTGTCTGTATGCGTTAATGAAGCAAAGCCGACTGGTCTGGGAATTTATGCTGACCGTCATTGGCGAGAAGTACAGATTAAGGGACACGTCTTTTGGTAAGATTGATTTGAATACATTTTTTATGCGCTTGCAGGAGCAGAATGATACCGTGGCTTCCTGGAGCGATAGTACAATAACAAAGTTAAAACAGATTATTGCCAGAGTGCTTGTCGAAACAGAATATCTCGATAATCTCAAGGCAGATCATTTGAATCCAGTATGGCTGCATCCTGTTTTGGAAAATGCCATCAGAAGCAATGGCGATATGACAATACTGCCGGCGTTTAATTGCTTTGTGTAGGAGGTAACCCGATGAGTGAAATAAAAGAGCGCCTGGACAAAGTTCGGGCATTGATCCAGGAACCGGAGTTCCTGGAAGGCAAGGGACTGAGCAATGAAGTGAATATCAGAATCTTTTGTTATGAACCTGAAAATGAAATGGTTGTCCGCCATTTTGTGAATCAGCTGGAAACTGATCAGTCCTTAGATTGCCATTTGATCGTTTGTAATTTATATAAAACATTTCTCTCTATCTGCGATGATATGGACATCACAGATGCAATTCCAGATATGGAAGAAGCTGACGGGAGTGCTTATCTTCTGGAGCAGCTGAATTCCGCAATCGGCAATGGAGAGTTCATTGATAAAATTCAGTATGAGCCACACGAACCAGGTGATGTGCTGATGTTGACAGGTGTAGGCGAGGTGTTTCCATTTATGAGAATCCATACGTTACTGGAAGCCTTGCAACCGTATTTTTCGGATGTTCCGATTTTGGTTATGTATCCGGGTGAGTTCGATGGTCATCATGTAAAACTGTTCAATCGTCTGACACCAAATGATTATTACCGGGCATTCAATGTCATAGATTAAGGGGGATAAAGCCATGATGATTCGAGATATGTTTGCGGATGACATTAACCGCAAAATCAATGGTGTAATTAAAGTAGATCAGGCTGCTGATGATGTAATCGAGCAGGAGTTAAATGAATATGTCATTACCAGAGAATTGAAGAAACACTTCATCACTTTCTTCAACTATTATGGAGATGCCTTTGACCAGCCTACGGCTGATATGGGGGTTTGGATTTCTGGTTTCTTTGGAAGTGGTAAATCTCACTTTCTGAAAATGCTTTCCTACCTTCTGGAAAATAAAGAGGTAAAAGGTATTCGGAGTGTAGAACGTTTTCGTAAAAAGTTTGAGGACGATCCGGCAACCTTTATGCTGATTGACCGTGCTACAAAGGGAACAACGGAGACAATTCTGTTTAATATTGATATTGAGGGATTCAGCAATAAAGATAAGACAGCTGTACTTCGTGTTTTTGCGAAGATGTTCTATAACCATCTGGGATTTTACGGAGAAAATCTGAAAGTTGCCATGATGGAGCGTTATATCGACCAGCAGGGAAAAACGGAGGAGTTCCGCAGAGTCTTTGAAGAAAAGAAAGGCAAGTCCTGGATGGAAATGCGCCGTGCCTTTGCATTCAATGGAAAGTTTATTATTCCGACTTTAATGGAAGTTCTGGATATGAGTGAGGACGATGCCAAGGCATGGTTCAATGATAAAACTGCAACAGAAATATCTATTGCTCAGCTTGTGGAAGATATGAAAGCCTATGTGGATACTAAACCAGCGAACTTCCGTCTGCTGTTTATGATCGACGAAGTTGGTCAGTATGTCGGCACAGACACCGATATGCTTTTGAACCTCCAGTCTTTGACAGAAAAAATCGGAAGTGAGTGTGAAGGAAAGATTTGGGTGATCTGCACCGGACAGGAAGCGATTGATGAAATCATCAAAGTTCGTGCCGATGAGTTCTCCCGTATTCAGGCTCGTTTTAAGACAAGACTGAGTTTATCATCTTCCTCTGTGGATGAAGTCATCCAGAAACGTATTCTGAAAAAGAAACCAGAAGCAGCTAAAAATCTGGAAGATGTTTATGAGCAGAATGATTCTGTTCTTCGTAACCTGTTCAGCTTTAACGGTTCCATTCTGGATATTAAAGGTTATTCCGGCCCAAGGGAATTTACCGAGAACTTCCCGTTCGTGCCGTATCAGTTTATCATCATGCAGAAGGTATTTGCTGAAATCCGGAAACATGGAAATTCCGGTAAGCACCTGTCTGGTGGTGAGCGTTCCATGCTGTCCGGTTTCCAGGAAGCTGCACAGAAAATTCAGGAGAAGGATGAATACGCACTTGTTCCATTCTTCCGTTTTTATGATACCGTACATACTTTTCTGGATGGTTCAATCCGTCGTGTAATTGAGCGTTGTCAGAAAGCAGCCGACAACGGCGATGGCATCGAACAGCAGGATGTGGATGTGCTGAAACTTCTGTACTTGATTCGATATATTGATGATATTCCTTCTAATTTGGACAATATCGTTATCCTTATGGCAGACGATATTCGTGTGGATAAGATTATCATGCGTGAAGCTGTCCGTGGATGCCTTGATCGTCTGATGAGCCAAAACTATATCGGCAGAACCGGTGATACTTATAACTTCCTGACTGACGAAGAACAGGACATTCAGCGTGAAATTAGAGATACAAATGTGGATACCGCTTCTATCGTAGAGCGTATTGCTCAGATGATTTACGGTGATATTTTCACAACTAAGAAGTTCCGTTATGGAAAATATGACTTTGCCTTCGACCAAATGGTAGATGGTATTACTGTCGGTGTGGCAACAGGCGGTATGCGTCTACGTTTCCTGACTGTTGCTACCGATGCTATTGAAAAAACGGATTATCGTCTGATGGCAGAATCCAAAGGCAACGAAGCAATCGTGGTCCTGGCTGACACACCTTACTATGAATCTCTGGAATCTGCTATGAAAATTCGCAAGTATGTAAAGCAGAGAAATGTAAGCCAGCTTCCAAAAACTGTGCAGAAAATCATAAGTGACCAGCAGGACGAAGCCGGAAAATATGAGCTGAGTGCCATGAGCGAATTGCAAAATGCCATCGAGGGGGCACAGTTCTATGTAGACGGTGAGCATCTGGAAATCAAAGCCGGAAATGCAAAGAGTAAGATTGACCAGTCACTTGAATATCTGGTTGCCCATGTGTATAGCAAGCTCGACTTGATTACAGATAATGCAGGCAGTGATGCAGATATTATTGCGATTCTGACAGGTGCGGTAACAGCACTTCCGGGCATGGAACCGAACCGTGATGCTGCTTCTGCCATGGAAGAATATCTGGAAATGCAGGATGCAAAAAAGCTGCCGACTTCTATGGCAGATGTGCAAAGCAAATACAGTGCGATTCCGTATGGATGGAAAGAAATTGATATTGCTGCGGTTGCGGCACAGCTGATTTATTCCCAGAAAGTAACCATCAAGTATGCAGGCAATACCATTCAGCCGGATGACCCGAAGTTGCCGGATATGCTCCGCAAAAAGAGTGAGATCGGAAAGACTTCCATCAGCAAGCGTAAAACCATTTCTGCTATGATGATGCGTGATGTAAAAGCGATGCTCCGAGAGTATTTCGACATCATGGATGTACCGGACGATGAAGATGGCCTGATTCGCTTTGTGACGGAGAAGTTTACCGAGCAGCGTGATTACTATGCTTCTTTGGATGCTCGTTATGACGGACATAAATACCCGGATCGTGCATTGGTACAGGAAGCCATTCATCTGATGGACGATGTACTTTCACAGAAGAAAGACAATATTGCTCTGATTGAGCGTGTGCTGAAAAAAGAGGATGCTCTCTTTGATAATAAAGAAGCCATGAGCAACGGCATTGAAAACTTCTTCAAAACTCAGGTAACAGTGTTCGATCAGGCAGTACAGTTTGAAAAATCTCTGCATGATGATCTTGATTGTATCGCAGAAAATGAGGAAGCACACAAGGCACTGAATACCATTCGTTTGATTATCATGGTTCAGACCGGAAGTAAGTTCAACTATAACCGGATTCGTGAACTGAATCCGCTGATGGATACTGTTCGTACAGCTCATGACAAGATGTTGGAAGAAAAACGTGTTGAGATTCTGGAAACAGTTCGTCAGTGTATGGAAGCAACCCACACTGCTGCAAACGGCGATTCCAAGGCATCCCATCTGATTGAAAAATCAGACCGGTATTTCAGCCAGTGCAAGGAAAAAATCGCAGAATTAAAAAGCCTTGCCCTTCTGGATGCCATGTTTCTGCCAATGTGTCAGTACAAGGATGATACAGTCGATAATATTGAATCCGTTCTGGCTCCGCCTGTACCGAAGCCACAGGTACAGCCGACACAGTCAGGAAAAGAAACTGCTCCTGTAAAGAAGAAAGTGGTTCGTGCCTATAACCGTCAGGTTGTATTTCAGGCAAAGACCTTACAGACGGATGCGGATATTGATGATTATGTAGAGAAAATTCGTTCTCAGCTGAAACAGTTGTTGAAGAATTGCGACGAGATTAAGCTGAACTAACGAGGAGAGACGAGTATGGATAAGAATGCGATTAAAAAATTTGCTGTCTGGGCAAGAACAGAGCTGATCGCCCGTGTTTCCCTAAAAGGTGTGGAATACGGTATCACAGAGGATAACATTGAGGATGCCAATGCGGACAGTGTTGGCGGCAAAGTCCTCACTGCCGATGAAAAGAAACAGCGTCAGGCTCTGATTGCCGAGATTAACGATAAAGGATATAAGCAGGTCATGGAAGAGGTTGCCTATACTTGGTTCAATCGCTTCTCTGCTCTGCGATTCATGGAAGTCAACGGCTATCTTCCTTCTCATGTGCGTGTATTTACGGACGAGGAAAACAACTTTAAGCCGCAGATTATAACCGAAGCCATTCATCTGGATTTGGATGGACTCAATATGGAAAAAGTCTATGAGCTGAAAGATGCAGAAAAGACCGAAGAACTGTATAAATACCTACTGACTGTGCAGTGCAACGCTCTGAATAAAATTTTGCCGGGAATGTTCCAAAAGATTGCCGACTACACAGAGCTTCTTCTGCCGGACAATCTGCTCCGTGAAGGCAGTGTCATTCAGCAGATGATTGAGCTGATACCAGAGGATGATTGGAAGGATGCTGTCCAGATCATCGGCTGGCTGTATCAGTATTATAACAGCGAGAAAAAAGACGATGTTTTCGCAGCTCTGAAAAAGAATGTGAAAATCACCAAGGAAAATATCCCTGCAGCAACCCAGCTTTTTACACCGGACTGGATTGTTCGCTACATGGTAGAGAACAGCCTTGGTCGTCTGTGGCTGGAAGGACACCCAGATGCCAAAGATCAGCTTCTTCCTACCGAGGAAGAACAGTCTGCCTATGCTGCTGGAAACCGTGACATGGAAGATACCAAATGGCACTACTATCTGGAAGAAGCTGAGCAGGAGCCGGAAGTGCAGGCACAGCTTGCAGAAATTCGTAAGGAATACGCCGCACTGACACCGGATCAGCTGAAAGTCATTGACCCATGCTCCGGTTCCGGTCATATCCTTGCATATATGTTTGACGTACTGATGAAGATTTATGAATCCTACGGCTATACCACCCGTGAAGCGGTGGCAAGCATTGTAGAGAACAATCTTTACGGTCTGGATATTGATGACCGTGCGGCACAGCTGGCTTACTTTGCGGTAATGATGAAAGCACGTCAGTATGACCGCCGCTTCTTCAGCCGTGGCATTCAGCCCCATGTGTACGCTATTGTGGAGAGCAACCATGTAGATAAATTTGCGATGGACTATTTCTGTAATGGCGATATGAAGCTCACAGTTGCTATGGACACCATCATTAAAGAGCTGCATGATGCAAAGGAATACGGCTCTATTCTGACCGTAACACCGCAGGATTGGTCTGCACTGTATGATCGTTTTGCAGAGATTACAGAAGATATAAATATGTCCCGTGAGACGGCATTGAGAGAGTTACTGCCGTTGGTGCAGGTGGCGGAAGCATTGGCACAGAATTATGATGCAGTTGTAACGAATCCGCCGTATATGGGTGCGTCAGGAATGTCGGGAAAATTATCTTCTTTTGTAAAGAAAAAATATCCAGATACGAAATCGGATATGAGTACAATCATGATGGAACGAACATTAGAAATGAGTACGAGCCATGGTTATATTTCTATGATAAACATTCCAGTATGGATGTTCTTGTCCAGTTATGAAAAAATGCGAAATACAATGCTTCGTAACAATATGATCGTTAATATGGTTCACCCAGGACGAGGAATTTTCGGATCGGATTTTGGCACAACAACGTTTGTTATATCTAAAACATATATTAAGAACTATGTGGGGCGATATTATAGATTATTTGATAGCCAGGGCGAAGTTCATGGTGTAGAGGAACGTAGGAACGCTTTTTTACACAGAAAAGGATTACATACCATTCAACAAGAAGATTTTATGAAGATTCCTGGAATGCCAATAGCCTATTGGTTACATCGCCAAATATATGAGATGTATGGAAATTACAAAACCATGACAGAAATTGCTGCTCCTAAAGTTGGCATGCAGACATCGAATAATGATAGATATTTAAGACTATGGCATGAAGTGGATTTTTCTGAATTTAATGGCTCCAGTTATGGACTAAAGTGGATTAAATATTTGAAGGGAGGAGCTTACAGAAAGTGGTACGGTAATTTAGAATATCTTTTGTTTTATAATAAAACACCGGATTTTATATTGCAGCAAAAAAATGCCAGAGTGTTAGATTTGGATTTCTTGAAAAAGAAAAAATGCACATGGACAGATTTAACTATTAGCAAAAATAGTTTCCGTATAGCACCAGATGATACATTTTATGATATTTCTGGTCATTGTTTCTTTCCAAAAGAAGAAGATCAATTATGGCTTTTGGGGTATGCCAATACGTCAATATTTGCAGAATTGCTTAAAGTATTTAATTCTACAATTCATTGTCAAGTTGGAGATGTTGGGAAAATTATTGTACCAGATATTGGAGATCAGAAAAGCAAAGTTTCCGCTTTGGCAGGAGAGAATGTTGATTTTTCAAAAAAGGATTGGGATTCCTTTGAAACCTCATGGGATTTCCAGCACCATCCGTTACTTCGCAACGTTCCTACCATTGCCGAAGCCTTTGACCAGTGGCAGACTGAATGTGATGACCGCTTCAACCAGCTGAAATCCAACGAGGAAGAATTGAACCGTATTTTCATTGACATTTACGGTTTACAGGACGAACTGACACCAGAAGTTGAGGATAAGGATGTTACTGTCCGCAAAGCTGACCTTGGCAGAGATATTCGCTCTTTCATTTCCTATGCGGTTGGCTGTATGTTTGGTCGCTACTCTCTGGATGTGGATGGTCTTGCCTATGCAGGCGGCGAATGGGATGCCAGTAAGTGTGTTTCTTTTGCGGTTGATAAGGATAACATTATCCCAATTTGTGACGATGAATACTTTGAGGATGATATTGTTGGTTTGTTCGTGGAGTTTGTGAAAACCGTTTACGGTGCTGATATGCTGGACGAAAACTTGAAATTCATTGCCGATGCTCTGGGTGGCAAGGGTCAGCCGAAGGATGTGATTCGGAATTATTTCCTGAGTGACTTCTACTCCGACCATTGCAAGATGTATCAGAAACGCCCGATCTACTGGTTGTTTGACAGTGGCAAAAAGAATGGCTTCAAGGCACTGATCTATATGCACCGCTATCAGCCGGACACCATTGCCCGCATCCGTACCGATTATGTGCATGAGCAGCAGGCTCGTTACCGCACTGCCCTTGCCGATCTGGAACAGCGTATTGCCAATGCGTCCACTGGTGAGCGTGTGAAGCTGAATAAAAAGCTGACCACTTTACAAGCACAGGATACTGAAATCAGAACCTACGAGGAAAAGATTCATCACCTTGCCGACCAGATGATTTCTATTGATTTGGACGATGGCGTGAAGAAGAATTATGCAATTTTTCAAGATGTGTTGGCTAAAATAAAGTAAGTAAGGGGGGGAGCAATATGAGTGATGAAATCAATATGACGATTCCTATTCCTACAGATGATGATGGTTATGTTCTTTTGCAATGCGAACAATGTGGCACATATTTTAAGGCAACTCCTTCTGATTTGGAGGATGACGGGGTGCTTCATATATTTTGTCCAAGTTGTGGCTTAATAAGCGAAAACTATGTTACTGAGGATGTACTTGAACTTGCCATGAAAATGGAGACGAATGCTGTCAATGATATGATTTATAATGAATTCAAAAAAATGGAACGGCATAGCAAAAAAGGAATCATTACATTCAAGGCTGGAAAACGTCCGAAGCATGAAAATGAAGATCCTATTCGTTCAGGAATAGAAGCAATGGAAATTTGTGATTTTCCATGTTGCAAACGTACTGCAAAAATTAAACCATTATTGAAAATGACGGGTGCATATTGCCCGTTTTGTGGGGTGAAAAATTATGAAATTGAATAGAAAAGAATTGCGAAAAATTCAATATGATTTTAATAGTTGCTCTAATCGACTACTTCAGGCAAATTATGAAGATTATGCTGATGTGCTTGGGAAATTTGTGAACTACATAGATAGTACTCCGATTATAAGTGATTATATTCATGATTGTGGCAGCTGTGATTGGAATTTAGAGAGTGAAGTTAAAGAAGTACAAGGATCCTACGAAAGATTGATTTTTTCATTGGGTGAAACTGATAGCGAAGAAATACGAAATGTGTACGCTGTTTTAAGATATTTGGTGGAAAATAACAGTTCTGTATATCGTGGTGTTGCCATGGGATATTCTTCTTCATCCAAATGGCAAGATAAAATCAAAGGTTTTAATGAACGATTTGTTATGGTGTTGATTCGCCATGTGGAAAGTTATTTAACGAAAGTAGGTATTGATATGGGAATAGATGAAAAGAATATTTATAATGTGACGGTGCAAAATGGTCAAGCTATTATTGCAAATGATAATTCATCTGTTATGGCAACTACAAATATTGGGGCAACAGCAAACGATATTGAACAGTTAATTGATGCAGTTAGGACGAAGATGGATACTCTTACATCTGATGAGGATAAAGAAGCAGCATCTGAAAGCTTGGAAGTTATAGAAGCAGAAGTTATATCTGAAAAGCCAAAGAAATCTATGATAAAGACAGCAATAGCTTCGTTACAGGCTATAAAAGGAACTGTCGAATTTGGATCGGCAGTTGCGGCATTGATTCAATTCGTTGGACCAATGCTATCGTAACAACAGTTAAAACTGTAAAAGAGAGCGAGGTGTTACAATGACCATAGAAGAAATTCTTGCAGGTGAATCCAAGAATATAGAGTTCAAAGAGACCCTGCCAGAGAAAAGCATCAAATATATGAAGTCTGTGGTTGCCTTTGCAAATGGAACCGGAGGGAAAATCATTTTCGGAATTGCCGATAAAACCAGAGAGGTTGTCGGCTTTGACAAAGAAGATGTGTTCAAGAAAATGGATGCCATTGCCAATGCCGTATCAGACAGCTGTGAACCGGCAATCATCCCGGATATTACTTTACAGACGGTTGATGGTAAGACTGTCATCGTGGTAGAGGTTTCTGAGGGCAGACAACGTCCATATTATATCAAAGCTCTTGGTAGAGATGGTGGTGTATATGTCCGTGTTGCCGGAACTACCCGCCTTGCCGATGAGTATATGGTAAAGGAGTTGTTGTTTGAGGGCAATAACCGCTACTATGATCAGGCTTTATGTACTGGGTTAAATGTTACAGAGGAAGATATTGATGCCCTTTGCAAAGCTATGAAAGAGCAGGCTGTCAGAAATGCCCGTACAGAGGAACAGAAAGCATCGATTAAAGATGTGGGAAGACAGCAGTTGCGTTCCTGGGGAATTTTAATTGAGCGTGATGGAAAAGATTATCCGTCTAATGCTTTTGCTATTTTGACTGGAAACGGAGGACTTCATGTTGCAACGCAATGTGGTGTGTTCAAAGGGACAACAAAAGCAGTTTTTGTTGACCGTAGAGAATATAGCGGTCCGCTTTGGGAACAGATAGACGAAGCATTTCAGTTTGTCTTAAGAAATATTCATCTGGGTGCTACTATTGTGGGAATTTATCGCCAGGATGTTTATGAGATTCCACCGGATGCCATTCGTGAGTTGATTATCAATGCTATGGTACATCGTAGTTATCTGGATCATGGTACGATACAGGTAGCGGTATATGACAACCGATTGGAAATTACTTCTCCAGGAAAGCTGCCAATGGGACAAACGATGGAGCGTATGAAAGAAGGCTATTCCAAAATCAGAAATGAAGCTCTTGCCCATGCGTTTGCCTATATGAACCTGATTGAGCATTGGGGAAGCGGCATTCCGAGAATTATTGATAAAGTAAAAGCTGCCGGATTGCGGGAGCCGGAGTTTATTGGTGGCGAAGTTGATTTGCGTATTAATATTTATCGAGGTCAGGTTGCTACCAATAACGCCATGATTAACGCCAATGGCACTAAAAATGGCGCTAATGGCGTTAAATGTGGCGTTGATGATGGCACTAATAGCGCTGAAGTGCCGCTTAATAAGGAACAGACGCAGATAGAAAAATTGTTGCAGATTATAGAGAAGAATCCGTCTGCAACACAGGCATATTATGCGGAAAAAATGGGTATATCGAAAAGAACGGTTTCTCGAATGTTCGCTTCTTTACAGGAAAAAGGTAGATTGGTACAGGGCGGAACAAAACGAAAAGCAAATTGGAAAATTATAAGGTAGGAGGACAGCATGGATACAGATAAAATAATACAAGATTTAAATCGCAGATTTGCTGCACCTCTGGCTGAGTTTTATCAGCGTCGTATCATTTTCTGGTACGATGAAGATAAGGAATTTGAGGATAAACTGGATGAAGTGGTTTTGGAAAATGCAAAGGTGATTGCGCTGACTGGAAATAATTCGTTTTCTGTAAAAAAACTGCTTTCAGTAGATGATTTGACCACAAATTATCTGGTTTACAGTCCGTGTGTTTATAATCGCCCGGATGATAACTGGCTTCTGGACGTGGAGCTTTACAGCGAAGAGTTTCGGGCAGATCTGATTTCTATCTGGATGGATGAGATGGGACTTATATCAAATCCGGCAATGAGGAAACAGGTTAAAAATTATCGTGCTTACTTCAATGCGAAAGACCGTCGTTTGAAAGTTAGTACACAGAATAAAGTTCCGGAAACACCGGCACAGTTACACATGGCTGTTATGGCGGCAATCTGTGGATTGAAAGATGCACAGCCTAATATGATTCTCCGTAGTGTGTTCCAGGCGGGACTTGATTTGAATAATAATACGGTTTATCAGGATTTTGTAAAATATCATGCAGACACAGCATTTTGGGCGATGGTTCGTCAGGGATGCGGATTTGTGGAGGAAGAACCAGACCTTGGGCGGTTAGCAATTCATCTGCTTTTAACTGCAACGACCCGCACCATGCGGCAGGAATATCTTGCCGGACTGGACGGCTTTATTTCCATGCCACATCAGGCATATTGCTATGATTTTATTTCTGAATGGCTTCATAGTGACAACATTCCGCAATTATATGATGTGGCACGTTATGTTGAGGATGAAGCCCGTCTGTATCAGCGCTTTGAAAAGCTGACGGTAGAGGATTTGGTAGGAACAGAATGCTTCCCGTGTATTAATGAAGTGATTCTGACAAAGCTAATGACAGAGATCAGTGACCATATCATTGATGTGGATACCATTACGAATACTGTTGAAAAACGGAGAACTTGTGTATGGTATGAGCCATTTGAAAATTTTTATGACGGTATCTTACAAGTGGCGAATATGCAAAGTTTCTTTAAGGAACATTCAGCCGGATTCCATACCGCAGAAGCGAAAAGTATCTGGAAAGAATATACTGAGAGCTACTATCAGATGGACACATATTACCGTTTGTTCCATCTTAGTTTTCAAAAGAGCTTGGAGACTTCCAATATTCTGCTGGATGATTTGTTCAAGCATGTTGTCGATAAGGTGGAAGGACTTTATACTCACTGGTTCTTAGGTGAGTTGGGCAATAACTGGTCAGATGTATGTGCGGATGAACTGGCAACTTACGGTAAAGTTCTGGAAGTACCGCAGCAGGAAGATTTTTACCGTTCTCGTATTCAGACTTCGGATACTAAAGTATTTGTAATTATCTCAGATGCCATGCGTTATGAAGTGGCAGCTACGATGGCAGATCAGCTTCAGCGAGAAACGCAAAGTAAGGTTTCTATCAGTAGTATGCAGAGTATCTTCCCTTCTACTACAAAGTTTGGTATGGCAGCTTTGTTGCCGCACAAAGAATTGACAGTAGAGGTTCGGAACGATATTTTGACGGTTTTGGCAGATGGACAGTCTACGGCAAGTACTTATAGGGACAAGGTTCTGAAAACAGAAGATTCGGCAAGCGTGGCCTTAAAGTATAATGACATCATTGCTATGAAACGAGCGGAAAGATGTGCTTTGGTAAAAGGTATGGATGTGGTTTATATTTACCACGATACCATTGATGAAGCCAGCCACACTTCGGATATTGCTGTTTTTGCTGCGTGTGACAAGGCAATTTCAGAATTGAAGAATCTTGTGCGTATCATTGTAAATGAATTTGGCGGAACGAATATTTTAATTACGGCAGATCATGGATTTCTTTATACATACAGTCCTTTGAAGGAAGAGGACAAAGTAGATAAAAGAGGATTTTTTGATGTGGATGTAACAAACACTGACATTACAAAAAAAGAAAGTATCAAGCGATGTGTGGAGTATGGCAGAAGATATGCAATTATGCAGAAGGGTGTGCAACCAGATTACTTGATGCCTGTAAAATTCTTGGGCGGAAATACGGAATTCAATGGATTTGCACCGAGAGAAAGTATTCGTATCAAAATGAATGGCGGCGGTATGAATTTTGTGCATGGTGGTATCAGTTTGCAGGAAATGGTTGTTCCGGTGATTGAGTATCATTATCTCCGCAATGATTCTATGGAATATAGGCGAAATAAGCAGAAATATGATACCAAGCCGGTAACGGTCAATTTACTGTCCGCAAACCGTAAAATCAGCAATATGATTTTTTCGTTGAACTTCTATCAAAAAGATGCGGTCAGTACAAATCGTGAAGCAGCAACCTATCAAGTTTATTTTACAGATGAGGACGGCAAACAGATTAGTGATATTCAGAAGATTATTGCAGATAAGACCAGCGATAACGGTGCAGAAAGAACTTTCCGTTGTCAGTTTAATTTGAAATCTCTGAAATACAGCAATACAGCTACTTATTATCTGGTAATTGCAGATGAACAGGGATTACAGCTGCCACAGCGGGAGCCATTCCAGATTGACATCGCCTTTGCGGTGGACGAGTTTGATTTTTTTAATTAATGCCGCAGGAGGAGAGAAAGATGGAGCAATTTGCAGAGGGTGAAAGTACCCGTGAAGAAATAAAGAACAAGCTCCGTCAGAACTTTGACGGTAAGATTGTTCGGAAAGACCTGACAAAGAAAATTAAAGAAGGGGCGAATGTCCCAGTGTATGTTCTTGAGTTCTTGTTGGGACAGTATTGCAGTTCAGATGATGAGACGGTTATAGAGAAAGGCGTACAGAATGTGAAGCGTATTCTTGCTGACAACTTTGTACGCCCGGATGAATCACAGAAAATTTTGTCTCAGCTGCGTAAAAAAGGAAGTCACACAATCATTGATATGGTGACTGTTCGACTGGATATGAAAAAGGATTGCTTTTTTGCAGAGTTTTCTAATTTGGGCGTTGGTAATGTACCGATTGCCGATGAATATCCAGAAAAATTTGATCGCCTGCTCTGTGGCGGTATCTGGTGTATTGTTCAGCTGGATTATGAGGTTGAAGGCGACAATAATTTTGGCATTGAGGACATTGAGGGAAATCCGCTTCGTTCCAAACAGAAAAAGCAGAAAGATATTTCACCAATTAGTATCCGTAAGCTGACACCGATCCAGATGCCGCACATTGATATTGATGAACTAAAGCAGGGGCGAACAGCTTTTACGAAAAATGAATGGTTGGATATTCTTCTTCGTTCTATCGGCATGGAGCCAGATGAATTTACATACCGTGAGAAATGGTTGCTCTTGACCCGTATGATTCCATTAGTTGAGAATAACTTTAATCTTTGCGAGCTTGGACCGAGAAGTACCGGTAAATCTCATCTCTACAAAGAGATTTCTCCGAATAGTATCTTAATATCCGGTGGGCAGACGACAGTTGCAAATCTGTTTTACAATATGGGACGCAAAACGGTCGGACTGGTCGGCTTATGGGATTGTGTAGCCTTTGATGAAGTGGCAGGTATCAAGTTTAAAGATAAAGATGGCATTCAGATCATGAAGGATTATATGGCATCCGGATCTTTTGCCCGTGGCAAAGAAGAAAAAGCTGCTACTGCGTCCATGGTATTTGTGGGAAATATCAATCAGAGTGTGGATGTGCTGTTGAAAACCTCCAGTCTGTTTGCACCTTTCCCGCAGGAAATGGGAACAGATACAGCATTTCTTGATCGTATGCACTGTTATCTTCCTGGATGGGAGATACCGAAGTTCAGACCGGAGCATTTTACCGATGATTACGGTTTTATCAGTGACTATTTGGCAGAATTCATCCGAGAGCTTCGTAAGGAGCAGTATGGAGATGCACTTGACCACTACTTCCGCTTGGGGAGAAATCTGAATCAGCGTGATACAATTGCGGTTCGTCGTATGATAGACGGTTATCTGAAGTTGATGTACCCAAATGGTGAGTTTACTAAAGAAGAACTGGAAGAAATTATTCAGATTGCATTGGAAATGCGTCGCCGTGTCAAGGAGCAATTGAAGAAGCTGGGTGGTATGGAGTTTTATGATGTGAACTTCTCCTATATAGATTTAGAAGATATGTCAGAACATTATGTTTCTGTACCAGAACAGGGTGGCGGTAAGCTGATACCGGATGGAATGTGTAACCCGGGGCAGATTTATACCGTATCCAGAGGAAAAAGCGGCATGATTGGTGTATTCCGTTTGGAAAGTCAGATGCTTCCGGGCAATGGCAAAATTGAACGGACTGGCTTAGGCAGCGATTCTAAATGCAAGGAAGCGGTGAACACGGCATTTAATTATCTGAAAGCCAACGGCAATCGGATCAGTGGCGCTATCAGTACTTCAACCAAAGACTATATCATCAACTATCAGGATTTACAGGGAATTGGTATGACAGACAAATTGGCACTTCCAACATTAATTGCACTTTGTTCGATTGCCCTTGGAAAGCCTGTTGTCAGCAACTTGGCAGTGTTGGGAGATATAACAATTAGTGGTACAATGATAAAGGTGGATGAACTTGCCAATACACTTCAGGTGTGTCTGGATAGCGGCGCAAAGAAGGTGCTGATTCCGAGTACCTCGTTTGTTGATTTCGCAAGTGTTCCGGCTGATCTGATGAGTGCATTTCAGCTGATTCCGTACCAGAGTGCGGAAGATGCGGTGTTTAAGGCATTGGGGGTAGAATGATTGAAGAAAGACTTAATTAAACTTATAGATTCACGAAAAGAAATAGAAAAAATGTTTCATCCGTTTGGTGGCGGTATGGGAACATCCTTTGAACGGATCAGTGATGTGCCTGAATTCCAAAATTGGCTTCAAGAGATAAAATTGGAATTACAGGGAATTTATGATCGAACTCATGACACTTTTGTGTGGGAAACTATCAATTTCTGTGGCAAGCGTCTGGATGGTTTTACGGAGAAAAAGTATTTTATTGAGCTTGTCGGAAAACTTCAGGCTATTAGAAAAAATATTGATAAATATTATCCGGACGAGGAGAAAGAGTCAGGATTGTCACATTCACAAGGAGGTGCTTCTGGTATGAAAAAGAAACCGCTTATATTTATAAGTCATTCTTCTAAGAATAAGGATCAAGTTGCAAAAATTGCGGATTTACTTCGTTCAATCAATTTAAGTCCTCGCAGAGATATTTTTTGTAGCTCCCTACCAGGATATGGAATACCAAATGGAGCCAATATTTTTGACTTTTTAAGGGAACGGTTCCTTAATTATGACTTGCATATTATTTTCGTACATTCGCCAGAATATTACGAAAGCCCAGTCAGCTTAAATGAAATGGGCGCAGCATGGGTACTAAGAGCCAATGCAACTTCACTTCTTCTTCCTGGTTTTGATTTTTCTGGAATGAAAGGTGTAATTGGAAGTGACTGCATTGCTATTAAGTTAGATGGTGATCGTTCAGAAGTAAAAGATCGCCTAAATCAGTTGAGACGGGAATTAGAATCAGAATTTGATATTTCAGATAATGAAGATATTATTTGGGAAGAAGCAAGGGACAAGTTCATCAGTGAAATAAATGGCGATGTATCAACCAAAAATGAGAATATCAGTGCTACACCTGCCTTAATTACAGAGGAAATGAAGCAACTCCTTAAAAAAGTGGCAGATGCACCGGGAGGGCAGATTCTGATAACTTCAGATTTGGAATCAGGTACATATATTCAAATTGGCAGCGAAGTAGTTGCTAAGGAGTATCCAGATAGACGTGAATATGCTGTTTGGGAAGAGGCGCTTAATGCTTGTTTGAAAGAAAAATATATTGAAAGAAAAAGCGAAGAAATTTGTGTAATTACAAATGCGGGCTATAAAGTAGTTGAGTGATGAAAAATACATATAGTAGAAGAGCATTAGATTAAAAAAAGAATAGTAGCTCCCCATTATTGGAATATTGTCCAGTTTTGGGGAGCATTGTATTTGCTATATTCGCCATTTTTTCTTAGGTTCATATTTCCCACACCCATCACAGGTCTGTGGCCAGTTGATTTTCCATTCAAAATATTCATCTCTGGTAATCTCACCGGATTTCAGTTCATCCATCCGAACCACCCATTCTTTCAAAAAATCATTCAGAACTCCATAGTTAAACCACATACAGACAGGAGCATGGACAGGCCAGCTATCATTGTCATGGTAGTAAACGGAAGTGTCAGCTACTTCATTGCATTTCTCACCAGGAAATTTCCGAGGGAGAAGCAGATGCAATGCTGATGGATTAAATTCATCCAGCCAGAAAAGCAGTTCCATCATTTCGGAAGCGTCAC
>ERZ791834.866-NODE-866-length-17404-cov-25.178_pt1 | contig 17404 bp, 9 predicted proteins | sample MGYA00510293_ERZ791834 | MGnify/ENA primary metagenome ERZ791834 (study PRJEB30046, sample SAMN00715253) | human gut metagenome | study: EMG produced TPA metagenomics assembly of the A metagenome-wide association study of gut microbiota in type 2...
CAACAAAACAGCAACTGTTTTCTGTCATAAACCGATTAATTTTGTAGTTTGCATTAGAGGATATTCGCTAATATGCCCCTAAGTTGACGCTAGGTTGACCACATTGCGGTCAGACCCCAATGTGTTCCATTATAAAAAGCTTAGATTTTTATCTTGACAACTGAACCACTATAATCTGCCGTATTATACGAAAGTGGCAATGCCACAAAACTTAGCAGATCCATGACAAGGAATCAAATTTAATTAGTGACAAGCTGAGAAATCAAAAACACCAGAATGGTTTTTAAATGATTAAGCCAGAAAACTCTCATTGTAGCTGAATACATAATTTTAGCTATTTGTCTATCACTTAGTAATTTTGATCCATATTTAAACTCTCTTTATAAAGGAGAAATCGGTAAAATTATCTTCATAAATACTTTTTATTATTTTTAAATTTTCAAATTGATCTTTGAGTAATTCTTTGAAATTCGATGTATCATATTGGGAAAAATGCTTTATTCCATACAAAAAAACTTCAAGATAAATTTGATATAATTGAATTATAACAGGAATATCTTCTTTAGCTTTTATTCCTGACCTTCCCATTACATCAATAGTATTGTTTCTTTTATTAAAAGTGAGATATTTTCCTGCTTCTGGAGGAGCCATATGTGCTTCAGAAGATAAAAAAGAATATAATTTTCCATATTCTGGATTTATTTTTTCTTTTAAATATCGAGTATTTTTAGTTTTCCAGTTATTATTAATTTTTTCCAGATCAGTTTCATCTATGGAGTAACAAGCCCAACATAATTGTTCATATATCAATCTCATTATGGGCATCATTTCAACATAAAGTCCTCTATAACATAGAATTAATGTACTTTTAAAACTTTCTCGCAAACGTGCTATTGTATTAAAAAAAGTAATTTCTCCAAAGTGAAAATCTACATTCTTTTGACATAAGAAATGATAAAACTCATTTATTATATTAAGTAACATATCACTTTCGTAAGCAATCATATAACAAGTGACTAAATCCTTATCAATATATTTATCGTCCTGATAGTCATCTATATTTTCATCTTTTAATACATCATTAAAATTCATATTATACCGATAAGATTTAATAGCGGCTGCGAATATTCGTCTCAATTCGGGTGTACTATTAATAGGCAAACAATACGTAATCCCTTCTAGTTGATATATTTGCAAATCTGCAATTTCATCTCGTTTGAAGAATTGATTATTATGTATAGATTTCATAATTATTTATATGTCCTTTTATATATTTTTGAGATAATTTATAATAGAAAAGGGTTCTAGTCATTTCGACTTGAACCCTTTCCTTTAGGAATCTGTATTATTTACCCAAATGGATTATTTAACAGTAGCCTTTTTCAGGTTTGACCATGGGCTGAAGACTTTCTTTCCGTCTTCGGATGTTCTGTTGAATGCATGCATTCCAACTACCCATGTTCCCTTTGGTACGTTCTTGAATGTTGCTGTTACTGTACCTTCTTTGAGGTTCAGTTTCTTGTGATTGCCATACTGGTATGGACGTGTCTCACCGTTTTCTTTCTTGGAGCCAGTTCCCAGTACTACATCGTAACCAGTTGCGTTTGCAGCTGCTTTGTATGTTACTTTGATAGTAGATCCGCTTACTTTAACGTTTGTGATAACTGGAGCGTCCGGTGTGATTGCGGATACAACGAATGGGTATGCGTTTGACCAGTCGCTGAATACTTTCTTACCGTTCTCGTCACGTTTCCAAGCGTGGCAGTATGCGTAGTAGGTTCCCTGCTGTACATATTTAAATGTAGTAGAGGTGCTAACCTGGTTCTTGTTTACAGAAGCATAGTCTTTGTTTTTGATGCAGTCGCGGTCTGTGGAGATTACATAGTCGTAACCTGCAGCACCTTCTGAATCACCGGAAAGGATTGCTGTTGCCTGATTGCCAACAACTTTAACGCTGCTGATCATTGGAGCAGCTGGTTTTTCATCTGCTGCTTTTCCGTCAGCTTTTACAGTCTTGGAACCAGTATAGTTCTTAGATGTGTTGTTAGCTGTTACGGTATATGTTCCATCACCATTATTCTTTGCATTATATTCTGTAGAAGCAACTGGAAGGTAACCATTTAATACAGTTACAACACCATCTTTTACAGTTACTGTGCAGTCATTGATATTTTTCTTATCAACACCCCATACTAATTTATCAGCACCACTTGTTGTACCAGCTGATGTTAAATCAGTAGTAACTTCACTATTCTCATAGCCATTAATGCCTACAACTTTTACACCGTATGGCTTACCAACAGTAACATCTGTAGGAGCAACTTCTTTATTAGCGTTATTTTTATCAATTAATGTAAGCTTGTAATCTTTTCCTTCAACTAATGTTGTACCACCAATCTGAACAAGTACTTCTGGTTTTACAGGAAGTCCTGCAGCATAAGTTCCGTTCTTTATAGTTACATTTTTAGCTACAAAGTTAACACTGTTGATAGAAAATGCTTTGTATGCAACAACATTTTTGATGATTGTTCCATCTGCTGTTACAAGAGTTTTTGTTCCGGCAAATCCAGTTCCGTCTTTTGCTACTGCATACACATAAGCAACATTCTTGTGTCCTGTGACTTTTTTACCTGACACATTATCTACATATTTAATTTCAAAATCGCTTGCTTTTGCGCTAGTTTTACTGTTATCTGTTTTCTTAATATTATCTAACAGAACTTTGGCAAATGTATGTGCTGATCCATCAAATTCGAAGAAATCTGTCGGATCAACAGTAACAGTTCCTTTATCATCTGTTACATTAGAAGCATCTGCTTTAGCATACCAACTTGTTGCTTCGAAGCCTTTAGAGTCATATGCTTTTAAGTCTGCAGTAACTTCTTCTTTGACAATATTAAATTCAGCAGTAACATTGGAACCTGTGAAGTTTTTGTTTCCATCAACTGGTTTCAGAACGACTGTACCTATTCCAGAAATGTTTTCGCCATAGCTTACAACCTCAAACTGATTAGTAACATCGTTTCCATTTAATGTAACTTTAAATGTACGAGGTCTAACCTGTTTTCCAGTATACTTGCATTCTGTATCACTGTTAGTAAATTCAACTTTCACATCTGCAGTATTTGCCGCTGTGATTGTAAATGTTCCAGTAGCTTTTCCTGAATATCCAGACTGTGTATCATCATGTTTAACACCTTGTACAGTAATCTTACCAGTACCGACATTTACTGCGTCAGTAATAGATACTTCTTCGTATTCTTCTAATCCATTTGCTACTTCACCCTTTTTGTAAAGAATAGTCTGTCCATCCATTACATAGTAGGTAGGAGTAATCTTTCCACCTGTATAAGTATATGTTGCAGGATTTGCAACTACCATAGAATCTGTCAGTGCTTTAGCTGTAATTGTTGTTGCAACAGTATTGCTAACATCCGGAACTACATATTTATTGGCATCAGCAGAACCATAAATATAGTTTTTATTAGTAATTGTTACGGTTGTATAAATCTTTGTGTTAAAAGTATTTGATTTGCCAGCTTCGTAAGCATATTTTACTGTGAAATCTTTAGCGTCAAGAGTTTTTGAATTTTTACCATCTTTATCCTTTGCAACAACTGTTACTGGTACGTTATATTCGTCAGCTTTTGTATATCCTTTGTTATAAGAGATAGTTGAAGGTACTTTGATATCATCAGCAGTTACTTTTAATGGTAAAATATTAAATGGAACAGAAACTGTTTCACCATTAAAGCTTTTTCCTGTAAGTTTGATGGTTACAGCTGCCTGAGATTTAATAGCTGTATTCTGTCCACCTACAAGATAGTCTGCTCTATTCTCTCCAGAAGCAATGTCTTTATACACTGTTGCATCTACATTGTTTGTATATCCAGTAATTTCATACTGATCTGGCTGAATAGCAGCTACCTGTTTACCATCAGCATAAGTAATTGTAATAGTTCCTAAATCATCTTTAGATGGTTTAATTTCTGATCCAGTATAACTTGGAGTATAAGTTGTATAATTTGAGCAAGTTGCTCCTTTAATTACACTGTGAGCAGTGGAGACATTAAAAATCTGGTAACCAGTACAATTTCCACCTACAGTAGCAGAAATTCTTACAGTATATGTTCCCACATCACTCAGTCTACCTGTAGCATTATCGACAGCGTTTCCGTGTGGATCGCTAACTTCAATTTTATAGTCTGTATCTTTTACAAGAGTAAGTTTTCCACCTTCAGCGGCAGTGAAAGTTAAGTAGCTTGTTACTAAATCAGATACACTTGTACCAGTAGGAACATTAGCATATTTCATGGCAATTTTTGTTCCTGCGGTTGTAAGATCACGCTGTTTAATGGTAACTTTTTTAGTAGTTTCAAGTGTGTCTGGTTTTGTTGCTTCTGTAAAGTTTGTTAATTTTGTTTTATCAATAGTAACTGTAACGGTTTTACTTCCAGGTGTTGCATTTGCCTTACTAATAGTTGCTTTTTTTACAGCATCATGTAAGTCAGCACCACCTAATTTGGTATCAGTATCTACTTCTTTTTTAGATTCTTTTAATGTAACTTTATCATTCGGGATAACGATATCTTCACCAGTATACTGATATGTCAATGTATCATCTACATCTGCTTCGATATCACCAGCGAGATAACCTTTTGCGTCAATAGTAGTCGTAGCTATTACACTTCCTGTATAAGCAGAATCAGGAGTAGCTGTAGCTGTTACTGTAACAGTTTTATCAGCATCTTTTGCAGTTGTAGATGTCAGAGTATAGTCAGTATCTTTTACAAGAGTATTAACGCCAGCTGTTACGGAGATATTATTAGAAGTAACATCAACGCCCTGTTCAAATCCGTTATATGTAAGTTTTGCAGCACTACCTAAGTCAAGTGTAGCTTCACTTAATTTCTGTTTTTCAATAGTAACAGAAATATTTGTATTGATATCAAACTTTGCATCCGTATTATTATCAGCAGAATAAATACATAATGTTAATGTTTTTCCAGCGAGTGCTTTTACAGCGTTTAATTCAATGGATACATTATTTAAATCAGAAATTTCTACTCCTGAACCTACTGCAGTACCGTTTTCATCTACCCATCTGTACATTACAGTTCCTACTGTAGCGTTATCCTTAGCAGTGATAGTTCCTGTTACAGTAGCTTTAGCACCACTATTGGCCCAAACAACGGACTTGTTATCAACCTTTAAACTTGTAGTAATGTCCCCACCTTCTACAACGGATGCAGCTGATGTATCTTCGGTTGTATCTTCAACAACTGGAGCTTCTGTTTCATCAGCAGTAAATGTATCTGCTTCACTAGCTACAGCAGCGTCAGTACCATCGCTGAACTCAGCAGCCCATACCGGCACATTAGAAGTGGCAAGCATTGCAACAACAAGTGACATACTTAATGTCTTTTTTGCCATGCCCTTCTTTGTGTTTTTAATCTTTGTCATGATTATAGTTCCCCTTTGGGTGGTGGACAGGTTGATTTTGGAGAAAATTTCGTATGGGGAATTGATTCCAGACTGGGGGAATATCCGGATTTTATGATTTATAAGTGGATAATTGCTGACAATCGTAGTAAAAATAGGCAGTTATTGCAAATAAACCTGTTGCTGTATTGAAAAATTCTTCTGGTTTTACGCTGATTGTAATAAGCAACGATACATAATGAAACTCCTAAAATATCCAGAGGATCTGTCTGAAAAATTGACGGTGTCGGATTAGCAAAAATAGATTTCAACACTCGTGTCTGTATTTTTTTATTGGAACAATAAATCGGAACCCGGTTCTGTTTTTAGTTAATGGCAAGCTGAAAAATCATCAACAATGTGTGAAAAGCTTTCAGCCATATTAGAAGCTGATAGATCATGCTTTGGAATTGGAGCAGAAAGGCAGATCAATATGTGTAATGCATTGGGAGAGTTAAGACAAGGAGAAGTTCTTTCTAATTTTTTTTACCCTGTCAAACGTGTCATTTGTTTTTTCTTTTAAACCTTTTCGACTGAAATGGAATTTCACCTAAAATCCCTGATCGGTAATTATTCACGTTGATAGTCAGCGTTTATTGTGCTATTATAGTTATAACAGTTTTGCTGCGACAGATACCATATTCTATGAATTGGAGAACTTTGCCATGGATAAACAGTACTTATTAGAAATAATCTCGAAATATAAAGAGACTCTGCACAGGAAAATCGAAGAACGAAAAAAAGAGATGGAAAGTGACAATACGGAACATTATCTGATGTATCATGCTTTGGGGTTTTCCGATGAAGAGGGATACGAAATTGATTTTCAGCAGAATGTAGGACGTTTTCTGTATAAATACGCAGGCTCTATGTTAGAAGAATTAGTAATAAGCTGTCTTATGGAAACATATCCTGGTGCAAGATCTAAGGTAAGGATTCCTAATACTATTGACTCCAGCCCGCGGACAGTAGAGATTGACTGTCTGATAGGTTCGGAAGCATTTGAAATTAAGTGGAAAGATGCAACAACTGATGGGGATCACATAAAAAAAGAACAAAAGAGAATCCAGATCATCAAGGAGTCCGGATATAAACCCATCCGACTTATGTTTTTTAACCCGAATAGAGAACAGGCTATTCGGAAACAGGCACAGATAAGACAATTATATGAAGAAATCGGAGGAGAATATTACTCTGGGGACGATGCCTGGGAATATCTGAAAAGTTCTACAGGAATTGATTTAAAAAGCCTGATGGAAAATATGGGGTAAACAAATTGAAAGAAAATAATGTAATTCAAGGAGACTGCCTGGATATATTGGGAGAAATTGAAGAAAACAAAGCAGATATGATATATCTGGATCCACCTTTTTTTACTCAGGAAAAACAAAAACTAGTGTCTTCCAAAACGAATAAAGAATATATTTTTAATGATACATGGAACAGTATGGATGAATATCTTTCTTATATGGAAGTTCGTCTGATACAGTGCCGGAGAGTCTTGAAAAAGACAGGAAGTATTTTTGTACATTGTGACAGAAATGCTTCTCATTATCTCAAAGTACTTCTGGATAAAATATTTGGGAGTTCAAATTTTCAGAGTGAGATTATATGGAGTTATAAAAGATGGTCCAATTCGAAAAAAGGGCTTTTGAATAATCACCAGGTAATACTTTTTTACAGTAAAACTTCTAATTTCAAATTTAACAGGATCTATACGGATTATTCAGAAACCACCAATATTGACCAGATCCTGCAGGAACGTGTGCGAAATGAAAAAGGAAAAGCTGTTTATAAATATAACGCAGATGGGGACATTGTCATCGGACAAAGTAAAAAGGGAGTTCCTTTATCTGATGTATGGGAGATTCCTTATCTGAACCCCAAGGCAAAAGAACGGGTAGGGTATCCAACCCAGAAACCCATTCTCTTGCTGGAGCAGATCCTGCGTCTGGTAACAGATGAAGGAGACTTTGTTATTGATCCGTTTGCCGGATCAGGGACTACTGTAGTTGCTGCCAAAATGCTGAAACGCAAATATCTGGGAATAGATATTCTGCCGGGAGCGGTGGAACTCACAGAACATCGTTTGGAATCATTGATAAAAACAGAATCTGTTCTTTTAAAAAAAGGAAAAAAGGCTTATCAGAATCTCTCAGATTTCCAGATGGATATCCTGAAACACTTTCAGGCCGTTCCGGTGCAGCGGAACAGTGGAATTGACGGATTTCTAAAAGAATATATTGATGGTCAGCCTGTTAGCATCAAGATCCAGAAAGAGGATGAAAGTTTTGAAGATGCATTGAGCAAAATGATAAAGGCCGGAACTATCAAAAAATGTTGTTTTATGGTACTTGTTCGTACTCACATAGATGAACAGCGAAAATTTTTATATCATAATGTCCCTGAAAATGTTATTGTAATTGACAGTTATGAACTGCAAAACGAACTGCTCCTGGAAAAATTACATCTCCAAACTTATTCTGGAAAAATCTGTGTATTTTCAAAAGAAAGGGGGATGTCGCTTTAACGAATGAATTTTCGTGAAGCGGCAGCTTCCTTTTTACTGTTCTAAGGATAAAATCCATCAAAAAACGCTTTTCAGTGTTACAGGCTATTATTAACTGCACTGGAATTTAGAATTTCAAGTCAGCGCAAATATTGCATTCTAACCAATTCAACAGCCTTTATCAGTTTCGACAAGTTGCATAAACCTATCTCTTTCTTCTTTATTTGGCATCTTTGCAGTATTAAAAATCAAATTCCATGGCATATTATCTAACTTAATAAAATTCAAAGCCATCATTAAATGTGCAACAGCTAAGCCAAATGCTAAATTTTCATGTGTATTAACTTGATAGCATGCCCTCTGTTTAATTCCTGTATAAAACCTTATCAGATGAACTCCGTCTTTCTTATTACCATCTTCATCAAACATATAATGTCCACAAAACGCTGTTGTCGATTTTCCAGCTATTATAGAATCAAAACACCACTTTACAACTTTTTCATAAAAAAATATCGCACAGGGCTTTCTGATGTATAATGAATTTGCTGAAAACATTACAAAGGAAAGTGACCCTGTACAACAAAAGCATTATACAACGAAAAAACACTGATTGGTAGACTTTATTAATTACCTTGAGCGGGTTGAAAATGTCGGGCGAAAAAAGATTTCTTTCCATAACTTCGAGAAAGAAACAATAAAACGCTATCAAACGTGGATGATCATGGAACAAGGCCTGGCTCCAAAAACATGTAACCTCCGGTTAACTGCGATTCGTGCCTTTTTGGAATATGCAGCACAGGAATACCTGTGGATCATGCCAGTTTACACGGATGCATTATTTACGTATAATATTTATTATTTCACAATTATACAATTACGTTGGCTGTTGATCGGCGGAATTATATTTGATGATTATATAAATCGTTGCATTCTATATGAAACGAAAAAAGAAATCATTGCATTTCGATTGGAACGATTTTATACTATATATTACAAATTAATATTGGGTTTCAAAGGATTGAAAATGTGGAGGAAAATGTATCATGAGGGAAAGCAGAACATTGGAATATAACCGGTTAATCCTGGAGGGCTGTAATCAGACTTTTGAGGAGATCACTTCATTCAATCAGCAGCTTACTTTTGCTAAATTGGAAACAGAATTTATCCGGGTGATGGGCATTGAGAAGATCAATAAAGATATTTTAAAAACTCTTGAACTGTATTCTGATCAGAGTGGGTTCAATAATGCAGCTGCACTTCTTGCTGATGATAATCAGTTTACGGGAATAGATATCATACGTTTTGGTGACACCATAGATGAGATCATGGACAGGGAATCACTGGAAAATATTTCCATACTTTCTCAGTTGGAAAAAACACTTCAGATGTTCCGAAAGTATTATCAGTATGAAAAAATAGAGGGAGCCGAAAGGAAATGTATTGACAAAATCCCGGAAAAAGCCTTCAGGGAAGCAATAGCCAATGCTCTGATCCATCGAATGTGGGATATCCCGGCGTCTATAAAAGTCAGTATGTATGCGGACAGGATTGAGATCAGTTCTCCGGGAGGGCTTCCTGCCGGAATCAGCGAAGAGGAATACCTGAATGGTCAGATATCCATACTCAGAAATCCTATTATCGGAAATGTGTTCTTCCGGCTGAAATATATTGAGAAATTTGGAACCGGAATCATGAGGATCAATCATGCTTACAGGAACGCACTGATAAAACCATCGTATCAGTGTTTTTCTAATTCTATCAAAGTAATTCTTCCTGTTATAAGGGAAAACTATGGCCTGAACGAAGCCGAACAGATACTGGTCAACATCCTTAAGGGAAAAGAAAAAATGTCAAGATCAGAAATTGAGAAAGCAGCAGAAATGGAAAAGAGTAAAGCAGTACGTACTCTGAACAGCCTGATTGAAAAGAAAATCCTGAAAAAAACAGGTGCAGGCAGGGGAGTCAGATACACCTTGAAATAGCAGAAAGCAATATAAGGATAAGATTCTGTTAGAATATATGGTATAGGTTTATTAAAAAGAAAGACTCCAATCGCAATGACCGGAGCCTTCTTTTTAGGAATCTGTATTAATTACCCAAATGGATTATTTAACAGTAGCCTTTTTCAGGTTTGACCATGGGCTGAAGACTTTCTTTCCGTCTTCGGATGTTCTGTTGAATGCATGCATTCCAACTACCCATGTTCCCTTTGGTACGTTCTTGAATGTTGCTGTTACTGTACCTTCTTTGAGGTTCAGTTTCTTGTGATTGCCATAGTGGTATGGACGTGTCTCACCGTTTTCTTTCTTGGAAGATGTTCCAAGTACTACATCGTAACCAGTTGCGGTTATTTTCGATGTCGAGTAGACGCACCCCTTGCGGTCGTACGCCCCTCACAGAATCCGGACTTGCATTTTCGGTGGTCAGACCCCTCCAGACAGTAGAATATATGCGTCCAGCATTTGATATGCGGTTAAAAGAATAATAGATTATTTTCGGTGGTAAGCCCCGCCGCCGGGCTGACTGCAATTAAAACCATCCCGACTATTGAGCTCATTCTTATAGTTGGGATGGTTTTATATATTGATAATGAATTCTATGTTATACAAATTTTAGAATCATTTTATGTGGAGATTATTATCTTTCCGGTTATTTTCGATGGTCAGACCCCAATGTTGCATATTTAATGATGCCACAGTATTCATGATCAAAGGAAACAGTTACCGTGGAAAGAACTGCGAAACAATAGCATTATCTGCAGGTGCTCCATCAGCACTACCTAAAACACAACATTAGAGAAAGGAAAAGCTGATGCATTGGTTATTTCTATCCGACCGAGATTGGTCATTTTCTCCCGACAATAAATGGCTAATTTCGCCCGACGCTAACAGTGATTAATTCCTTCGGGTTCTAATATTATCTAACGTATAATATTAACTTGAATAACGCTTTATTTTTATGTTATCAAAATCCATCCTGTAACATTATATATACGGTATTGGTATCTTCATCCTCCGAACTTTTCGATACATGAACTTTTCGATTACATTCAAAAGGAACATAATCTTTAGAATCTAATAATTTTCCTTGTTTCTTTTTAATCAAAAGTTCTTCTAAAGTATATCCTGTAACTATTTTTGTTACTTCATTCCCGTATGAGTATATTATTCCCCATATTTCTTCTTGATATTTCAAAAAAATATCAGCCATTTCCTGTAATATTAAAGGATTTATAATATCAGTACTTCCTTTTTTTACTATATATTCTGATTCTGTAGCATCCTCAACAAAAATAACCAATCTATATGCTTCCTCAGAAAAACTTTTCGAGATACAAATATTTCTTTTGTATTCATCAAAACTATTAGAATGTTTGGTTAAATTAATATCTAAAGCTTCAAATAAATTTTTTAAATTAGGTTTATAATCTAAATCTTGATCTACCTTCATTTTTTCACGATTGTTTTGCGATCCTTTGACGATTTTAGCAATGTCTCCTTTTCTTTCTCTATTGTATTGAGAAATTTGAAAGTGCTCTATAGCATATACATGATTTTCAAATTCTAAATATGCATCAGGTTTTTCTTCGGCATTATATTGATTTATATTTTTTATGAGATATTGAATATCTTTATTTTTACTGTCACTTTTAGGAATCAAATTATATTTCTCGTATAGTTTCGCAAATTCATTTTTTGTAGTCATTTTTATCTGTCTCCAATTATAGAATTTACAAAAACCTCCAACATTTTAATGTTGGAGGTTTTTGCTTTTTAGGAATCTGTATTAATTACCCAAATGGATTATTTAACAGTAGCCTTTTTCAGGTTTGACCATGGGCTGAAGACTTTCTTTCCGTCTTCGGATGTTCTGTTGAATGCATGCATTCCAACTACCCATGTTCCCTTTGGTACGTTCTTGAATGTTGCTGTTACTGTACCTTCTTTGAGGTTCAGTTTCTTGTGATTGCCATACTGGTATGGACGTGTCTCACCGTTTTCTTTCTTGGAGCCAGTTCCCAGTACTACATCGTAACCAGTTGCGTTTGCAGCTGCTTTGTATGTTACTTTGATAGTAGATCCGCTTACTTTAACGTTTGTGATAACTGGAGCGTCCGGTGTGATTGCGGATACAACGAATGGGTATGCGTTTGACCAGTCGCTGAATACTTTCTTACCGTTCTCGTCACGTTTCCAAGCGTGGCAGTATGCGTAGTAGGTTCCCTGCTGTACATATTTGAATGTAGTAGAGGTCTGAACCTGATTCTTGTTTACGGAATCATAGTCTTTGTTTGTGATGCAATCGCGGTCTGTAGAGATTACATAGTCGTAACCTGCAGCACCTTCGGAATCACCGGAAAGGATTACGGTTGCTTTGTTTCCGGTAACTTTAACACTGCTGATCATTGGTGTAGCTGGTTTTTCTGTCGGATCAGTTACAACGGCAGAAACTGTCTTGGAACCTTTGTAGTTCTTATTTCCTTTTGTAGCAGTTACAGTAACTTTGTTTGCTGCTGCATCCTTTGTGACAGTATATTCATCAGCCGGAACTTCTACTTTTCCACATTTAACAGTAACTTTATCACCATCTACGGCAACTTCTGCGTTTGCAAGATCAAATTTGTCAATTCCCCATGCATAAGTCAATGTAACAGAATTTGGTAATTTATAGCCATTCTTAGGTTCAACTGTAACAAGAAGAGTCTGTTTTTCTGTTGCGTTGATTACATCCTTGTTTGCGGATACGTTTAAGTCATAATCTGTACCTTCTACAAGTGTTCTTCCTTTTACAACAATTTTTACAGATGGTTTAACCGGAAGACCTGCTGCATATGTTCCGTTGGAAACAGATACACAGCTTGCAGTAATCTCTTCCTGAGTAATTTCAATCAGATCTATCTTGAATACGTTTGTAATCTTGTTTCCGGCAGCATCTGTATAAACACCATCTTTAACACTAATACCGGAAGCAGCATCTGAAGTTGTCAGATTTCCGCCAAATTTGCCCTTAGCTACTGCAAGAACGGCAGCATACTGTTTTTTATCTTTGCCTTTCTGACCGTATACATTATCAACGTACTTGATCTCATAGTCAGTGCCTTCTTTTAAATCTTTGCCTGTATATGTTAAAGAAGTTTTAGCACAGGTATGTGCGGTACCGTCGTAAGCAAATGTAGGACTAGCTACTGCAAAGCCATCTTTATCAACATATGCAAATGTCGCATTGGTGCCATCAAGCATTTCACCACTGATCTGGAATGTTAATGTTTTAGTTCCGGTAAAGTTTTTGTTCTTTGGTGTTAAAGTTACTGTACCTTCACCTACTTTTACATTTTCTCCATAGGTTAAGATGAAGTTGCTTTCAACATCAATTTTCTTTCCGTCTAAAGTAAGGTCGATCTTATCTGGTGCAATTTCAAGAGTGTATCCTTTGTATTCCTGAGTACCGATTACGCCCTTTAATTTAGATGCATCGGCAGACTGAATAGTATACGTAATGCTTGCTGTTCCCTGATAATCAGAATTATCATTAGCAGAAACTGTTAAAGTTGCAGTACCAGCATTTACATTATTTGTATATTTTGCAGTGTATTGATTTGGATTGACAATATGTCCGCCAATTACAACGTCGAAATCAGGTTTAACTGCCTGACCATTGTATGTAAAAGAAGTCTCTTTCAGTTTGATGTACTCTGATTTTAAAGTTGCATTGGAAATCTTGGAGTTTACTTTAAGAATACTAGTGTCAGTTGGCTTATCAAAATTGCTATTAGCTTTTACTGTAACAGTTGCATCAACAGATTTTCCATCACTTCCCCATGCGTAAGTTACTGTATAATCTTTTCCCTCTGTTAAAGTTAAGATTTTATTTGTTCCAGGAACCTGAGCTTTTACAACAACTCCCATTGCTGTTTTATAATCTTCTGGTTTTGCACCATTGATCTTTTCAACATATTCACTTGCTTTTACATCTGTAACTGGTGTTTTGCTAATTGTAAAAGTATAGTTTTTAATGCTGTTTGCGTAGCTGCCTTTTCCAATAAGGAACATTTTTGCAGTACCTGCATTTGTATTATCGGAATATGTGATTTCGTAATCACTATCCTTTATTAATGGAGTGCTGTTAGCACCAACTGTTGGAACACCAATTTCATCAGTTGTAAATGTAACTGGTTCTCCGGTATAGTATTTCGTAATGCTATTAAAATTGTAAGTATCTTTTTTACCAGCACTACCTGATACTGTTGTTTCTTTAGCATCAGTACCTATTTTGAATACAGCAGTATTGATATCTGTTGCAAAAATTGATAATTCAGCGGTAGTTTTACCTGTAAGTTTACTGCTTGATGTAGTTGCCTTAGGTGTAATTGTTACAGTGTATTTTCCAGCTTCAACTGCGTTATTTGGAATATCAATATCTACATAATTAAACAGAGCTAATTCTTTTTTGCTGTCTTTGTCATAAAAATGAACTTGATCTGCTGCGAGTGTTGCTTTATTGTTTGTTTTCTGAACTGGATCGATTGTAACTGTAACTGAGCTCAGATCACGTGCAGCAACTTCAGGAACATTTGTGGACTGGATTTTAGTATTGTCAGAGCCAACAGCGCCGGAAATAGTATAGTTTTTGTTTCCGGTTTCCGGAGTGGCAAGCTCAATCTTTCCATCTCTTGTAACATTTACATAGCCGTTTTTGTCAACTTTGAGATAATCAGATAAATCAATCTTCTTTGTAGCTTTATCAACTAATGTGATGTCTTCTTTTTTTACTTTTAATACATCAGTATTAGTATTACCGCCATCAAATTTATAAGATGTATTCTTTAATGTAGCAACCATTTCATCTGCGATTGCATTTGAAGTACTTAAATTTTTTGGATTAATTTTATAAGTAGTTGTGATAGAACCTTTATATGCAGATGATTTAGGTGTTAATGTGATGGTGATCGGTTTATCAGTTACATTAACAAAATCACTGTTTTCATCATAACCTATAGTATAATCAGCAATATTATCTAATTCTGCCGGTAAATTTCCTGACACTGGATTTAATGTAGGCGTTGCCTGCTGGATTTTACCATTATACTCAACATCAGTTGCTGTTGCTTTTACAACATCTGCGGTATTCTTGGGATTTACAGTAATAGCATCTGAAGTATAGCTCCATACAACCTGGTTATCCTTTACAGCGTATACATATAATGCTACTGTCTTGTTTGCGGTTGCTGAAGAGACAGTATATGCAGTTGGTGTGATTGTAGCTACATCATTAGTGAATGTTCCTGCTGTAGTACTAGCTAAATCGCCTACAGCTACATTATCAACTTTCCATGTTGCATATACTTTTGCATCGGTAAGAATTTTATTATCTGTAACAGAAACAGTTGTGGATAATGTTCCATCTGCCCATGTCATAGTATTGTCTGCAATAGGAGTTGGTTGTGTCCCTGAAGCTGAACCTGTAGCTAAGAAACCAATAGGTGTGTATGTTACAGAGTATTCATTTCCACTAACTGTTGCGTCATTTGCAGCGTTAACATCAGCTGTAGCATCAACAACAGGAGTAGCATCTGCCTCATCAGAAAATGCTTCAGCAGCCGGAGCTTCTGTAGCTACAGCAGTGTCAGATCCATCACTGAACTCAGCAGCCCATACCGGCACATTAGAAGTAGCAAGCATTGCAACAACAAGTGACATACTTAATGTCTTTTTTGCCATGCCCTTCTTTGTGTTTTTAATCTTTGTCATGATTATAGTTCCCCTTTGGGTGGTGGACAGGTTGATTTTGTATAGGGATTTAGTGTAAGGAATGATGATTATTTGTTAAAGTATATGCGTTATATGATTTATAACTAATTTTTTATAGATTTTTATATGAAAATACATAATTATATTCAAAAAGGTCTGTATTTAATGCGCAAAAAAGCTTTCAATCATATCCGAAAAGATGCGATTGAAAGCTTTTTTCACATTATGTAATAAACTTGTTACTTGTTGAGTATAGTTTCATACAGAATTATAAAGGTATCATTTAGAACTTTAGGCTGTAAAAGTCATTCCCATAGATTTTGCAATCTCTTCCAGCTTATCTGTGGCAAAACCGGTATATTTTTTAATTTTGTCAATTGGTTCTTTATCTTCGAGCATCATTTTTGCAAGGGACAGATTTTTCTGTTCTACACCTTGTTCCACGCCCTGTTCGATGCCCTGTTCAATACCCTGTTCAACAAGTGCTTTTCCAAGATTACACATATCCTGCACCTCGCTTTCAAATTCTTCTGTCATGGCAATGCCGAAATCATCCTGAAGACGGGCTTTCTTTGTTTCCGGCGATATGGAAAGAGAAAAGAGTGTGTTCAGCAGATCAAGAATCTCCAAATCACTTTCTTTATCAGCATCACCCAGGTTTACGATCACAACTTCCATAAGGTCATAGCTGTCCGGACTTTCATAAGGTTTCCCCAATACCGTATCCTGTACTGTGTGATAGCGGAAGATTCCGTTCCTGCGTTTTTTTGCCGGATCCGGACAGATCCAGATGCTGTAGACTTTCTGGAGTTCTTCATAATGTTCTCCGGTAAAGACAGTCCCATACTGTTCGGATATCATTCTTGCGCAGTAATAGAAACCTCTTGTAACTAACGGATATCCCGGAGTGTCATTTAACTGGATCTCCAGATTGATGATCAGCTGCACCGGCTCTGCGCTGCCAGGGATGTATGCCCTGAAACGGATGTCATAATACACAGTCTGTTCCCTGATTGCATTTGCCTCGGAATTAAGACTGTCTATCCGTTCGTTTCCATCCAGTGTCCCGGTATGGTCAGGCTGATCCTGATGCACTGCCCGGCTGGAAACTTCGATGTTGTCCTTTAAGCAGTTTTCGCAGATAAACTTAACACTGTATTGGGAAAATTCTTTTGTACAGGATTTGAGGATCCAGGCAGCAACTGCCTTATAGGTTAATAGTTTCTTGGCACATTCGTCATATCTTGCACGTTCTGCGGCAAGGTCTATCGTCTGTGCCAGATCTGTCTGATGTACTATGGATGTCACCTCCCTGTCACATATTTTGTATTTATATTTTATCAGAGCTGTTGTTTGTTTACCAGAGAAACTTTTCGACAATCATAGAATAAATTTTGACAAAAAAGAACCCCTATCGTAATGATGATAGGAGTCCTATTTGGAAATTTCTGTTCTTCTTGCTTTATAAAAATTTCTGTATCATTTTATGTAAAGATTACTTTCTTCCCGGATTTTTTCGATGATCTGACCCCAGTAGCTCATTTATAGTGCTCCGGATCCGTCAGGATTTCATGCTTGTTGCGTGATGCTTCCAATTTCATGACATAGTTCTTCTTTCTGTCATAAAGCTCGATCCTGAACCCATAGATGATCCTGAAATACATGG
>ERZ791834.867-NODE-867-length-17396-cov-3.50637_pt1 | contig 17396 bp, 15 predicted proteins | sample MGYA00510293_ERZ791834 | MGnify/ENA primary metagenome ERZ791834 (study PRJEB30046, sample SAMN00715253) | human gut metagenome | study: EMG produced TPA metagenomics assembly of the A metagenome-wide association study of gut microbiota in type 2...
AAAATAATAGCTATTAAAAAATAAGTAACTTTAAATTTGATATTTACTTTCATGCTTTTACCTCCTTTTACAATTAATCTACTATTATAATACTATTTTATTAAAAGAATTTCTACTTTTTTTTGTTAAAATATGAAAAATTTTTTGTTCAATATTATAGCTTTTTATCTAAATATTATTATTTATGGTATAATCTAATTAGGATGAAAATTTAATTTTAGAAGGGAGCTGAAAAAATGGACTATAAAGAATTAGAGGAAAGATTAAATTTTATAACTCATTATATAGGAACTGGAATGGCAATAGCAGGTTGTGTAGCTTTGATAGTGCATGCAGTTAGAACAGGAAGAGTAGATTATATAGTAGGAAGTGGAATTTTTGGTGGAGCATTAATTTTAATGTATAGTATGTCTGGAACTTATCATATTCTTCAAGAGGGGAAAATAAAAAATATATTTAAAATTTTAGATCACTCAGCAATCTATATTTTAATTTCAGCATCATATACCCCTTATATCCTAACAGTATTAACAGGAACAGGAAGATGGATACTCTTTGTGTTTCAATGGGGATTGACAATTTTAGGAATTCTATTTAAAATTAAATTTGTAGGAAGATTTCAACTTTTATCAACAATAATATATGTTATAATGGGATGGATAGTAGTTTTTGTTTTTAAAGATCTTAAACTAAATCTTAACTCTATTTCATTAAATTTACTTGTATGTGGTGGAGTAGTATACACAGTAGGAGCTATTTTTTATTCATTAAAAAATATAAAATTTACCCATGCAATATGGCATCTATTTGTAATAGGTGGAAGTGTGTTAAACTATCTTTCAATTTATAATATTGTAAGTGTTTAAAGGGGTCAATGATGAATATTTTAATAGTACAAAGAGATAGAGAGATACAAAAATATCTGAAAAAAGGTTTAAAAGAGTTAGGATACATAGTAGAAATATGTTCAGATAGAGATGATGCTTACTATCATATTAAAAGTGATAATTATGATTTAGCTATTTTAGATATTGATATAGAGAATGGAAATGGGATAGAACTGTGCTCAGAAATAAGAGAGATCAATAAAAAAATAGGGATAATCTTTTTATCTAGTGAAAATGAGATAGAAAAAAAGGTTCAAAGCTTAGATAGTGGAGCTGATGACTATATTACTAAACCTTTTTCTTTTATTGAGTTAGCAGGAAGAATTCGAGCTATTCTTAGAAGATGTAAAGGAAATATCAATAAGACAGAGAATAATTTAACAATAAAAAATTTAAAGCTGGATCTTTTAACTAGAGAGGCAAAAAGAGGAGATAGAGAGATAGAATTAACTTATAGGGAGTTTGCTCTTCTTGAGTACTTAATAAGAAATAAAAATCTTGTTTTAAGTAGAACAATGATAAGAGAAAAAATCTGGAATATGAACTACACAGCAAATACAAATATTGTAGATGTGTATATGACTCATCTTAGAAATAAAATTGATAAGGGAGAAGAGGAGAAGATTATCTATACTGTAAGAGGAGTTGGATATATATTAAAAGGATAGGAGAAAAGAGATGAATTTTTATGTAAAAATGTTAATTAAAGTTTTAGAAAAAAGTATGTCAGCACAAGAGAGTGAAGTATTAAAAAAACTAAAAGCAGGGATAGATTTAGATACTAAAGATAGAAAAGAATTGGAAGAGCTAATAGATAATCTATAAGTTCTAGGAGGAAAAATGAGATTATTATATGACAGAAATAAGGCAGCAATAATTTACAAAGATAGGGAGTATTCATACAAGGAGTTATTAACAGGAATAAAATACTATTCAACTTTATTAAACATAAAGAAAGATAGTAAAGTAGTGGTGTATGTAGAAAATAGACCAGAGATAATACAATCTTTTTTCTCTATTTGGGAAAAACAAGGAATAGCAATAGTATTAGATGCTGGGTATACTCCAGAACAACTTTTATATGTTTTTAATGATGCAGAGCCAGAATATATCTATGCAACAAATAAGAACTATAAAAATGCTGTTGCAGCAAAAGAGATGTATGGAAAAGATATTGAGATAATAAATATAGATGATATAGTTGTACCTAAAGAGTTTCGACCTGACAATTATGAATTAAATGTTGATAATGTAGAAGATACAGCAGTAATTTTATACACTTCAGGAACAACAGGAAATCCTAAAGGGGTAATGTTATCATATAAAAACTTGTTGTCCAACGTAAATGCTATAAAAGCTATAAATTTAGTTGATGAAACAGATAGAGTACTAGCTATTCTTCCATATCATCACGTATTCCCATTAAATATTAATCTATTGATGACAATGTATTTTGGAACCTTAGTAGTTATTTTAGATGAGTTATCATCAGAGGCTCTTCGTTATGCACTTAGAGAGTATAAAATAAGTGTAATAATTGGAGTACCAAGAGTTTGGGAGATGTTACACAAAGCTATTATGAATAAGATTAATAGTAGTTGGATAACTAAAAAGATATTTAAAATTTGTCAATCTATAAATAGTAAAGCTTTAAGCAGATTTGTGTTTAAGAAAGTATATAATGAACTTGGAGGATCTCTAAGGGTTATGGCATCTGGAGGAGCTAAGCTAGATCCAGAAGTTTCAAGAGATTATCTAACTTTAGGATTGCCAATGATAGAAGGATATGGACTTACAGAAACTTCACCTATTATAGCATTTAATAAACCTACTAATGTAAAAGCTGGAACAGTTGGAGAGATTATCCCAGATGTAGAGGTAAAAATAGCTGAAGATGGAGAGATTCTTGTAAAAGGTACCAATGTAATGAAGGGGTACTATAACAATCCTACTGCAACTAAAGAGGTTATTGATGAAAATGGATTTTTCCATACAGGAGATTTAGGAAAATTTGATGGAGATCACCTTGTAATAGTTGGAAGAAAAAAAGAGATGATAGTATTATCAAATGGTAAAAATATAAACCCAGCAGATATTGAAAATGAGATTATGAAGGGAACTGATCTTATAAAAGAGATAGCTGTAATGGAGTATAATAATCATTTGATGGCAGTTGTATACCCTGATTTTGATTTGATTAAACATAGAAATATAACTAATATCAAAGAAAGTTTAAAATGGGAGATAATTGATAAATATAATGTAACTGCTCCTAAGTATAGAAAAATTTTAGAAATAAAAATTGTAAAAAATGAACTTCCTAAAACAAAACTTGGAAAAGTAAGAAGATTTATGTTAAATGATTTCCTAAAAGGGGAAGTTGTAGAAGAGGGAGCAGAGGGAACAGTAGTAAATCAACAACCTAAAAAAAAGATTGAAGTTCCTGAAGAGTTAAAAGAGATCTATACAACACTAAAAGAGAATATTGAGAGAAACTATGATGCTCAAGTTACTCCAGATGCTCACTTAGAATTAGATCTAGGATTAGATTCATTAGATATAGTTGAGATACTATCTTTTGTAGAGAGTAGTTATGGAGTAAAAATAAAAGAAGAGGAATTTACAAATATAAAAAATGTTTTAGCCTTAGCAGAGTTTATTAAAAATCATGGTGGAACATTTAGCAGTGTTGAGATAGATTGGAAAAGTATTTTAAATGAGAGAATAGATATTAATCTTCCAAAATCAGCTTGGGTAGGAAAATTAATAAGAATTATAACAATGCCAATTTTCTCACTATATTTTAGTTTGAAAAAAGAATCACAAGATAAGATTTCAAATGAACCAGCTATTTATGTAGGAAACCATCAAAGTTTCTTAGATGCTCTTATGTTTAACCAAGCTATACCAATGAAGATGATGAATGATACTTATTATATAGCAACAGTGGTGCATTTTGATACTCCATTTAGAAGATATTTAGCAGATAGAGGAAATGTTTTAATAGTAGATATTAATAAAAATCTAAAGGAAACTTTACAAGTATCAGCTGAAGTTTTAAGAGAGGGTAAAAATTTAGTTATATTCCCAGAGGGAGCAAGAACAAGAGATGGAGAGTTACAAGAGTTTAAAAAGACTTTTGCTATCTTGTCTAAAGAGTTAAATGTACCTGTAGTACCATTTGGAATAAAAGGAGCATACAAGGCTATGCCATATGGAAGTAAATTCCCAAGTATGTATCCTATTAAGATAAAATTCTTTGATAAGATATGTCCAGAAAATCTAACAATCGAAGAGATTGTAGAGAAGAGTAAAGAAGAGATTGAAAGTTGGTTAATGAGATAGAGGGATTAAATAACTTTAAATGGAAGAGATATGGAAAATAAAATAAGAGAGATATTATCAAAATATGATGGTATTTTTGGAGTAATTATAAAAGATTCCTTTGGAAATAGAATATTAATAAATGAAGATAAAGTTTTTTTATCAGCAAGTATAATAAAACTTTATATATTAAGTTGTATACCAAAATCAGATTATAGTAAAATAATTAGAATAGAAGATAAGGATAAAGTAGAGGGAAATGGATTATTAAAATCACTAAAATCTGGTGTAGAATTAACAATAAAAGATTTAGCATATTTTATGATCTGCTTAAGTGATAATACAGCTACTAATATTTTAATAGATTATTTAGGAATGGAAAATATCAACAACTTTCTAAAAAATAGTGGTTATTGTGATACTATTTTAGGTAGAAAGATGATGGATATAGAAGCTAAAAAGCTGAACAAAGATAATTTTACATCTCCAAAAGATAGTGAAAAAGTATTAGATATTCTATGCAATGATAAAGATTCTTTAGATATGTTAAAAAATCAAGCTTGTAATAATAAACTACATTTATATATTCCAGAAGAGGAGATATTAGCTCATAAAACAGGGGAGTTACCCTCTGTGGAACACGATGTTGGAAGGCTATATTTTAACAATGGTTGGGTTGATATATTGGTTTTCACTCAAGATTTAAAAGAGAATATAGATGGAATACTTATAAATAATGAGATAGGAAAAATTGTTTATGAGTATTATAAATAAATTTTAATAAGAAGGCTGAAGAGAAGTATAATGTACTCTCTCCAGCCTAATTTTTTATTTTTTAAAATGGTCTTTCACAATATTATCTAGTTGATTTGCAATTTCCTTAAATGGGAGATTTAGATCAAGGGTACGAACACTAATCTTATTCCCACTCATATGATAAATTTGATTTGGTTGCACTACTTCATCAGTTTTAGCATATAGTAGCATTCCAGACACAGTATGAGGAAGGGTTCTATATTCAGCATCTTTATTTTTAACATATGTAAATATCTGATATAGATTATTGGAATGGAGAGTATTATTCCCATATTGTGTCTGTGTAGTGTGTTCATAATATTTTGCATCAATAATTAAAACATTATTTTCTTTAGATAACATGATATCACTTTGCATAATAGGGAGCATAGAACTAAATTCATCATCTAATTGCCAGAAAATTTGTGAAGAATTTGTTCTGATTTCAGGATGCTCTTTTTTATAATACTCAAGAATAAACTTTTCATATAGTCGACACATTCTTTGCTCATCTAAAAATTGCATTAGTTTTACAGAACCATCAGTAGTTGTTTGTAACAAACCTTTGAGAATAAGATAACAAATAGATATTAACATTTGATAACTTTGATTGTTACGATAAAATTTAAATTTCCAGTTTATGCTATAAATATCAACTGTTTGGATATCTTTAAAGTAAAGTAATAATTTTTTTAATTCTTTTTTTCTTATTTTTGAAATATCATATCGTAAAAGCAGTTCCATTGTAGTTTTTAAAATACGATTCATATAGGAATCAACAGAAAAATCTTCATAAGTGCAAACTAATTGGTGTTTAATGATAGTTTGTTGCTTGATTGATTCTGTAACGTTAATTTTACCTCGTAAACAACTCAATGGTTCAGTTTCTTCAAGATATGTACGATTAAGTCCTCGCTTTATTTCTAGAGTTACACCTTTTACAAGAATGGCAGATAATAGATCTGCAGTATTTTCAAATTCTTCTGTGGCACAATTTGCATAACTTTGCTCTTTTAAAATTTGAAAGGCATATGTAAGCATATGGTAGATATTTTGAATTTTAATCATCTGATTGCCTCGTATAATATGTATTCCCAATCTCGAACTTTATTTGGTTCATCAAACCAATATTCATTTAGAAGAGGAATAATTTCATATGTAATTACACCATTTAACCACATGTCATCAATAGGTTTATCTGTACAAAAATAACTATGTCCTACACAGAAACCTCTACCAAGTGATTCATCATTTTCAATAGCTATATTCAATTTTTCAATTACTGTAATAAGATTATTAAATTTCTTATTATTCTTATTTTGAAGATATTGACGGAAACCATCGGTTCTAAAAGCTGGAGAAAATTCAAAAAATGCAAAACGTCGTCTAAGAGCATAATCTAACATTGCAAGACTACGATCTGCAGTATTCATCATACCAATGATATAAAGATTTTTAGGAACAGAAAATTTTTCATCTGAATAAAGAAGTTGTAAAGCTACTCCACGTTTATCATTTTCAATTAACATAAATAGTTCACCGAAAATTTTACTTAAATTACCACGATTAATTTCATCAATAATGAAGTAATAATCATTTTCAAGATCAAGTTCTGCTTTTTTACAGAAATTATAAAATGGTCCTTTTTTTAATTCAAAACCAGTTGATGCTGGTCTAAATCCCATAATAAAATCTTCATAACTATAACTTTGATGAAATTGTATCATCATTACTCTATTAGGATCTTTAACCTTCATCATAGAGTAAGCTAATCTTTTAGCAGCAAATGTTTTACCTACACCTGGAGCCCCCTGCATAATAATATTTTTTTTATTTCTAAGTAGATTGACAAGAAGATCATAAGTATTTTCATTCATATATACTTCATTTAAGAAATCATCTTCTGTATAGATAGGATATTGAACTTCTACTTCTTCACTTTCTTCAATCACTTCATCTTCAAATAGTGCATTCAGTGTTTCAACATAATCAGTATAGGGAGTTATATCTGTCAGTGTTTTTACAACTGCTTTTCCAGGATGTTCCCATTCACCTTTATGAGTCCAATTTATTTGACGGATATTTTTATATTCATCATTACGTGAAGGATCAAAGATATAATTAGAAGTAACTACCCCTTTTCCAATAATATAGTGCATTCCTTTTTTTACAAATATAATATCTCCTGGCTTCATTTCATTAGCAAATTGCCATGTAGCATGGGCAGCATTTATATATGAAAGAGTAGGATCAAAGCACTCTTTCATTTTTTGTTTCATTGCATCTTTGGTAGGGAAAGTACTTAGATCACCAATTTCTCCCCAACCAATAGCCATAATCCCTTCAGTGTAAAAATCATTCCACATACATGCGTTATTTCCTGGAGAATAGATCCAATAATGTGTAGTTTGGATATCTTTATCACCAATAGCATCATCTGTATTTATTCTTGCTTGTTCCATTTCTTCTATACGAATTTCTTTATTTACCTTTTCTGAAACAACCCATGCATAATGAGACAGTTCAGGAAAATTTTTATATTGATAGTTATTTTTCTCAAGAACAGTAGATGTTTTATCAATAATATCAAGATATTCTTCTCCAGTAGGAACATTTTCAAAATCTCTAATATCTTCAATATACTCAACAGGCATATTATCATAATCAGAGATATACCAACGATTACGAGAATCTAAATTGATATATTTATATGGACGAATCCAATAAAGAGCCATTGTTAGATTCCATCTAACTCCTTTTTGCTGAGATACAATATCATAAATTTCTATAAACTCTTTTTTGTTGCTATCTGATTGAGTATCTGCATATTTCAAAGCTGCTATAAACATCTTCCATAGATTTTCAATATCGTTTTCTTGACGAACTCCAATGAAATGATAAAAGGTAGCTGCCATATTATTTAATACAGGTACACCTTCAAAAGAGCTAGGAATAGCTGCTTTAATAGAAAACTCTTGTGCAAATCCTTGTAAAATAGCTATTCTATTTACAGTTTTAATTCCCTTATTAAAAAGTCCAAAGATTGTAAATGGATCAATATCAACAATATTGTTATCTGTTTCTAATTTTGGTAAATGTATGTTGATATTAGAATAGATTCTTTTTATCTTGTCTATTAAGTTTTTTCTATCATTTTTATATGGTAACAGTTTATCTGCTAATTCCATATAAAAATCTATCCAGTCGAGACATATTTGCTTTTCCATATTATATCCTTTCTAAAGTTATTTTTATTTATCATATTTTAAAATATAAATCTCATTTTCCTCTTTATATCTTAAATTTATTTTAACATATATTTGAATTAAATTATACTAAAAAACAGGAATAAAAATAACTCCAGTGAAAAATCACTAGAGTTATTTAAAAAATTATTTATTTTAGTTTTATCTATTTAAAAAATCAAGAGCATATTGAGCATAAAATGCTACACCATATTTGAAAGCATCTTCATCAACATTAAATTTACCATGATGGTGAGGATAAACAATTCCTTTAGCTTCATTTCTAGCTCCAAGTCTAGTCATAACACCAGGAAGAGAACTCAGAGAAATCTTCTCCACCTGTGCTAGGTGGAAGATGAACTACATTTTCTTTTCCTACAAGTTTGCTAGCAGTTTCTTGAGCTATCTTAGCACACTCATCATCGTTAATAGTAGGTTTAACACAAGATTCATATTCCATTTCAGCAGTTGCCCTATATGCTTCAGCTGTAGATTTTGCTATTCTTTCAATAGCAGCTGAGATAACATCTTTGTATTCAGGTCTGAAATATCTAACAGTTCCCTCTAGTACAGCAGTAGGGGCGATAACATTAAATCTAGTACCAGATTTAATAGATCCAGTAGTTACAACAACAGGATCGAATGGGCTTAACTCTCTGCTAACAATAGATTGTAGGTTCATAACAGTAGCAGCTCCAACAACAACAGCATCAACACATTGTTCAGGTCTAGCACCATGTCCACCTTTTCCAGTAATAGTTATTTTAAAAGCATCAGCAGATGCCATTCTAGGACCACCATCAGCATTGATAGTTCCAGTAGGCATATCAGAAGAGATATGAATTCCCATTACCCCATCTACTCCATCTAAAACTCCGTCTGCAACCATTGCTGCAGCTCCTCTTCCTACCTCTTCTCCTGGTTGGAAGAAGAATTTTACAGTTCCTTTAATCTCATCTTTCATTTGATTTAAAACTTTAACAGCTCCCAATAGCATAGCTCCATGAGTGTCGTGCCCACAAGCATGCATTAGTCCAGGTACTTTAGAAGCATAATCAACATCATTCTCTTCAACAACAGCTAGAGCATCAATATCTCCTCTAAGAGCTACAGTTTTACCAGGAGTATTACCATGAATAGTAGCTACAACTCCAGTTCCAGCAACACTTTTATATTCAACACCCATTTTATCTAACTCTTCTTTAATCCTTGCAGAAGTGTTAAACTCCTTCATGCTAGGTTCAGGATTCATGTGAAACTCTCTTCTCATTTCAACAACATACTCTTGTACTTCTTTTGCTAATTCTAATGTTTTCATAAAATTCCTCCTCTGTTTTATATATATAATTTTATTTCTCTTCATCTAAAACATACATATTTGTAATATCAATATATCCATCATTTCTAAAAACAAGATCTTTTACATTTTTTCTAATAGCCATATTGATCATTGGATAAACTAAAGTATAGTGAGGTAAATCCTCTTGTAAAATATTTTGAACTTCATGGTAAGCTTGAGTTCTTTCCTCTTCATTACTAGAATATCTAGCTTTGTCTAATAACTCATCAACTCTCTCATTTTTATAATAACTTCTGTTTCCTGATAATCCTTGTTGACTAGAATGGAATAAAGGATATAGGAAAGCATCAGCATCACTAGTAGAATTCCATGATAATAAGTAAAGTTGTTTATTTGGTTGAGCAGTTCTTGAGATATATGCTCCCCATTCAAAAATTTTAATCTCTGCATTAATACCAATTTGTTTTAATTGCTCTTGCATAATAACACACATATCTGTTCTAGATCCCTCATCATTTACCCAAAGTTCAATATCCAATCCATTTTCATATCCAGCTTCTTTTAATAATTGTTTTGCCTTTTCAACATCTTGAGTATATTGTTTAGCAGGTGCAATATGTGTAGGAGAAGCTTTAGGTAAAACAGAATCAGCAACAACAGCAGATCCTCTAAAAACAGTTTCAGCTAAAATTTTAGTGTCAATAGCATAAGCAATAGCTTGTCTAAGTTTTATATTTTGGAAAGTAGGATTAGTAGAATCAAATCCTAAATATAGAGAAGATGGAGATGAAACTTCTAAAAACTCCATATCTGAACTTTTTTGAATAGCCTCTTTATCCATAATTCCAATGTCGAAAGCCATATCAGCTTCACCAGTTTCTAGTGCAATAGTTCTATTACTAACTTCAGTAATACATCTCATTGTAATCTGTCTAACTTTTGGAGCTCCTAAGAAAGATTCATCAAAAGCTTCAACGATGATTCTATCTCCAGGAATCCAATCTTTAAACTTATATTGTCCAGTTCCAACAGGAGATTTAAAGAAGTTTTCCTCTCCTACCTCTTGGACAGCTCTCTTACTAACAATAGAAGCTTGTGTTTGAGCTAAGTTTGTTAATAGTGGACCAAAAGGTTTTTCAGTAGTAACTTTTACTGTATAATCATCAACTACACTTACTTCAGAGATTGGTTTAAAAAGATATGAACTTTGATTAGAAACCCTTGCTCTATCTAAAGTAAATTTAACATCTTCAGCTTTTAATTCATCACCATTGTGGAATTTTACACCTTTTTTTAGATAAAATACTGTGTTTAAATCATCAATTTTCTCCCAACGTTCAGCTAAACAAGGGATAATATTTAAATCTTTGTCAAATGTTACCAATCCATTAAAGATCAATTTAATAGTTTTATTTGATGTAGTGTCAATAGTTCTTTGTGGATCAAGTGTTTTAGCATCAGCTTTTAAAGCTACAACTATATTATCTTTATATTTTTGACTTTGTTGAGGTTCATTAGTTTTTTCCTCTTTTTTATTATCAGTTGCAATAACTTTCATTCCTGTAAAAAATACTATCATCATGGCTACTAAAGTAGTTCCTATTTTTTTCATTGTATTATTTTTCTTTTCCATTTACAACACCTCATTTTAATATTTTTAGAATAGCTTTAGATTGATTATAGTTGTATTGGAAAACTGAGGAGTGTCCTGCAAAGAATTTTAAAAGCTTTCATAATATTTCCCCCTTTTTTGTATAAAAAAAGCAGCCATAAGGCTGCTTATAAATAACTTGCTTTTAATTAACAGAATCTTTAATATATGAAAAAAGTTATATAAATTTAATTTAGAACTACTTATATGGATAAATTTAAAATAACCCTCTTATTAAAGAAAAGCCAATATAAATATTTCAGTCTTACCTTAACATAATTTTTGCTATATGAAATTGTAGTAAATATAAAATAGAGTATAAAACTAGAAAATATAACAAATATTATTATGCTAAATAAGAACATATATTGACCTCCTTTTTCAATTTTTTTATCTTGTGATGAGTATAATACTAAACTTGAAAAAAATCAAGTTATTTTTTTATTTTTCAGAAAAAAATAGTTCATTTACTTTTTCAGAATTAGGTTTTCCAAAATATGATCCTATTGTAAACAGTAAAATAGAGAATATTATTGTCGGTACAATTTGGTGCATATTCATAATTTTAATATTCATAATAACTGTGTATAGATAGAAAACCACACTAAATATCATTGAAACAGCAGCTCCAGTAGCATTTGCTCTCTTCCAATATAGTCCTAAAAGTATAGGACAGAAGAAAGCTGCCTCTTGTCCAGCAAGGGCAAAAAGATTTATCCATACCAATAGTTTAGGTGGATTTAAAGCTAATACAAAAACAATTATTCCCAATAGAAGAGAAGTTGCAAAAGAAAGCTTTTTAATCTTGCTCTCACTTGGATTTTTATCAATATAGTTTATATATAGATCTTTTACTATGGCAGCAGAGGACATAATTAAAAGTGAGTCAACTGATGACATAATAGCTGCTAGAGGTCCAGCAATAAATACTCCTGCAAGAATAGGGTGCATATTTTTTATAGCAAGAATAGGGATAATTTTATCTCCTACCTCTACACCAGGCTCAACAGCTGCTCCCATAACTCCAACTAAATGCATTCCAAGCATAAGGATACCAACAATAGAAGTTCCTATAATCATAGCTCTGTGCATAGCTTTGCTATCTTTGAATCCCATACATCTTACCTCTGTAACTGGAAGACCTAAAACTCCCACTCCAACAAGCATCCAGAAAGATAGGATAAATGGCTTAGAAACTGCTCCATTACTATCTGGTGTTAAAAGATTGGGATTTGTTTTTAAGATAGATTGCATAATATTTTCCATACCATTTCCCTTTTCTAAAATGATAAAGAAAAGAAGTCCAGTAGCTAGCAACATAACAATACCTTGGATAGCATCAGTTATAGTAACAGCTCTAAATCCTCCAAATGTAGTATAAATGATTACTACAGCAGTAAACAGAATAAGTCCGAAAGTGTATGAAAGTCCTGTAACACTTTCAAACAATCTAGCTCCTCCAACAAATTGAGCAACAATAGTTCCGATAAAGAAGATCAGCATCATTAAAGAGGCAAGAACTATAACTAAGTTACTTTCATATCTAGCTCTTAAATAGTCAGTTATAGTAACACCATTTATCTTTCTAGATATAATAGCAAGTTTTTTACCAAGTATTCCAAGAGTAAAGAAAGCAGTTGGAACTTGAATACAAGCTAGAAATACCCAACTTAACCCTAAGTTATACGCTACTCCAGGTCCACCAATAAAAGAGCTTGCCCCTACATATGAGCTGATTAGAGTCATTGCTAAAACTAATCCCCCCATGCTTCTACTACCAATAAAGTACTCTTCCATAAATTTACCAGCTTTATGTTTATGTTTACCAGTTTGCCAAGCTACAATTAAAATAGCTAGAATATATATAAAAATTGGAATTATTAACATTTTTCTTTCTCCTTTTCATCTAAATCAATCTCTTTAAAAAAGAACTTTATAGCAATCCAAACTAAGATATTTATAAAGATAAGTCCAACTACACATGAAAAAAAGAACCATCTAGGTAAACCCAAAATATAGACATACTCACTAGGATCTTTTTCCTCATCAATATACCCCCAGAAATACCACCATACAAAATAGATTAAGTAAAGTATAATTGTAATTATAGCTTCTTTGTTAATCTGTTTTTTTACATCCATTTTAGCTAATTACCCTCCTTTAAAATAGTGTTTAGTACCATATGATAGCTCAAAACATAAAAAAAAGCAACCTAAATAGTTGTTGAGTATAGTTTAATTTTAGTGTATAATAAATTTTTGAAAGAAATAAAATAGAATTAGTGAGGAATGAGATGAAAAAATATTTAAAACTTTTTACAGGAATGTTTTTATGTGCTTTAGGGTGTGTAATGATAATTAAAGCAGATTTTGGATCAGCTCCTTGGGATGTTTTGCATCAAGGGATATCAAAAACAATAGGAGTTACAATAGGACAAGCAAGTATAACTTTAGGGATATTTATAGTATTGTTAGATATATTTTTAGGGCAACCAATAGGGATAGGAACTGTGTTAAACTTTTTAAGCATAGGAATTTTTATGGATTTGATATTTTATTTTAATCTCATACCAGAAAGTTCTTCAATTATTTATAGAATATTTTTATTAGTTATAGGGATATTTTTCTATGCTTATGGAACTTTTTTGTATATGGTACAAGGAATGGGATGTGGTCCAAGAGATGGATTTATGCAGATTTTAACTAAAAGAACAAGATTCTCTGTTGGAGTGATAAAAAATGGAATAGAGATAATGGCATTTTCATTGGGATGGCTTTTAGGTGGAAATCTAGGAATAGGAACAATAGCAACAGCACTTGGATTGGGAACTACTTTAGCTTTTATACTTAGATTTTATAATATAGATCTAAAAGAGTTAAAACATAAAACAATAAAAGAGGAGATTATTTCTTTTAAAAAGAAAATAAAATTATGATTTATTATTCTAAGAACTAAAGTAAAAATTGGATTATACCTAACATCAAGTTGACGTAATTTAGAGGTGAATATTAGAATCCCTCAGCGAAATGCAGTTGAGAAAATGCAACGTGTTTGAGGCGAAGCCGAGTTTTGCATTTTCAACGGAATGAGCAATAGGGATTCTTTATTCACTGACATGGAGACAACTTGATGTTAAAAAAGAAATAGAGATAACTAAAATTGACTAATAATCGCTAAATGCAAAGGTACTTTGCTGTAATCCTAGCGATGTGCTAGAGAACTAAACTTAGTTTGATATATTATATTTTATTTTAAACTGTAACATCTTTTATCCATTTAAGAGATCTATATCTAATTAAAGATGCCACCAATTTTATAAACTCTGAAAAATCAGCCATAGCAACTAATAAAAATACAGGCACTTTATAATAAGCTCCAATAAATGCCACAGGAACAGCATAGAACCAAAGTGGGAAAATATCTAAACAAAATGCAACTTTTGTATCTCCTCCAGCTCTAAAAAGCCCAATAAGTAGAGTCCAGTTAATCATTTTTAAAAACACAAATATTCCAGCAGCTCTCATAGTTTTTACAGCCATTATATGTGCTTCACTTGGAAGATGGTATAGAGAAACAATAGTTCTAGTGAGTGCTTGAACTAAGATTAAACTGAAGATTCCCATAATAAAGGCAATTTGCAGTATCTTTTTAGAATAGATAATAACCTTGTTTTTATCACCTTTTCCAATAGTATGACCAATAATTACAGAGGCAGAGTTTGAAATTCCCATAAAAATAATAGATGATATAGCAGTAATAATATCAGCTATCTGTACACAAGCAGCTTGAGTAGTTCCAAGTTTTGAATAGGCAACAGATAGAGAAACTGTTCCAAGTATCCAAAGCATCTCTGTAAGAAATACAGGAGATGATATTCTGATAATCTCTTTAATAAGATCTTTAGGCAGATTCATATATGATTCTATTTTTCCCTTTAAATTAAAATCTTTTTTATATACTATTAACCAAATTGTAGTCAATTCACAAATTCTAGCAATTACAGTTGCAATAGCAGCCCCTTGCTCTTTTAAACAAGGAAAACCAAAGTTTCCATAGATTAAGCAGTAGTTGAAAAATGTATTTATAGCTACTCCAACAGAAGCAGATGCCATAGGGAATTTAGTAAGTCCCATAGCTCTAAGACAGAAACCTGTACTGAAAGATAAGGCATAAAAACTATATGAAAATAAGGCTTTAGTTATATATGATACCCCTATTTTTAAAACCTCTGGGTCTTTGGTAAAAATTCCAATGATTCTTTCAGCATTGAAAAAAGTAATAGTTGAGAAGATTATAGCCAAAGTAAAGCAAGAGATTACCATTTTTCCTAAAATACGTCTAATCATGTCAAAATTTCTCTTACCATAATATTGAGCAACAAAAACTCCCATACCACTACAAAGTCCAAATAGAAAAAGATCCAGTATTCTATACACACTATTAGCAAAACCAACAGCAGCAATATAGTCAGTACCTAATCTTCCTATCATTAGATTATCTATGAAATTTAGAGAAGACGATATAAGTTGTTGAATCATTAAAGGTACACCTATTGTAAGAAAACTCTTATAAAATTCAGATAGATCTATTTTTTTCTTTTCCATAAAATTCCCCCAAATAAAGATTGATTTCTAAAATATTTTACCAATAAAATTTAGAAAAAACAAGATTATCAAAAAATAAAAAAACTATTGACATAGTTGAAAAAATATCATAATATATACTTGTAAAAAATAGCACTCATCTAATAAGAGTGCTAATAAAATTGTTGGAGGGATATAGATGAACATTAAGCCAATAGGAGAAAGAGTTTTGATAAAACTTGTAAAAATGGAAGAGAAAACAGCAAGTGGAATTATTCTTCCAGGAGCAGGAGATAAAGAAAAACCTAACTTTGGAGAGATTATAGCTCTAGGAAAAGGTGAAAAATTAGAGGGATTAAATGTAGGAGATAAAGTAGTTTATGCAAAATTTGCAGGAACTGAGATAAAAGATGGAGATGAAAAATATCTTATTTTAAATATAGATGATGTTTTGGCAGTAGTTGAAAAATAGGAGGAAACTAAGATGGCAAAAATATTAAAATTTGATGAAGAAGCAAGAAAAAAACTTGAAATAGGTGTAAATACATTAGCAGATGCAGTAAAAGTAACATTAGGACCAAGAGGAAGAAATGTAGTTCTTGAAAAAAGTTATGGATCACCTCTTATTACAAATGATGGAGTTTCTATTGCTAAAGAGATTGAACTTGATGATCCATTTGAAAATATGGGAGCTCAACTTGTAAAAGAGGTAGCAACTAAATCAAATGATGTTGCAGGAGATGGAACAACAACTGCTACTATTTTAGCTCAAGCAATAGTAAAAGAGGGGCTTAAAATGGTAAGTGCAGGAGCTAATCCAATGTTCCTAAAAAAAGGTATAGAAAAAGCAACTAAAGAGGTTATAAAACACTTAAAAGATAGAGCTAAAAAGATTCAATCAAATGATGAGATAGCTCAAGTTGCTTCTGTATCAGCAGGAGATGAAGAGATTGGTAAATTAATAGCTCAAGCTATGGAAAAAGTTGGAGAAACAGGGGTAATAACTGTTGAAGAAGCAAAATCTCTTGAAACTACATTGGAAGTTGTAGAGGGAATGCAATTTGACAAAGGTTATGTATCTCCATATATGGTAACAGATACAGAGAGAATGTATGCTGAATTAGATAACCCATATATTTTAATAACTGATAAAAAAATCTCAAATATGAAGGATATTTTACCAATATTAGAGGAAACTGTTCAAGCTGGTAGACCAGTATTGATTATAGCTGATGAACTTGAAGGAGAAGCTTTAACTACATTGGTAATCAATAAATTGAGAGGAACATTAAATGTAGTTGCTGTTAAAGCCCCAGCATTTGGAGATAGAAGAAAAGCTATGTTAGAAGATATTGCAATTCTAACAGGTGGAGAAGTAATTTCTGATGAAAAAGGAATGAAACTTGAAGAAACTTCAATTATGCAACTAGGTAGAGCTAAAAAAGTAAAAGTAACTAAAGATACAACTGTAATTGTTGATGGAATGGGAGCTTCTGATAATATTAAAGCAAGAACAGCTTCTATTAAAAATCAAATAGAACTTACAACTTCAGATTACGACAGAGAAAAATTACAAGAGAGACTTGCAAAACTATCTGGAGGAGTAGCAGT
>ERZ791834.873-NODE-873-length-17290-cov-7.4441_pt1 | contig 17290 bp, 20 predicted proteins | sample MGYA00510293_ERZ791834 | MGnify/ENA primary metagenome ERZ791834 (study PRJEB30046, sample SAMN00715253) | human gut metagenome | study: EMG produced TPA metagenomics assembly of the A metagenome-wide association study of gut microbiota in type 2...
AGAGATACGATTGTCAGGATCAATGACACCCAGATGAGAATCTGTTCCACTACTGCGAATACACTTCCTTCAAATGCCGCGATCAATACAATGATCATCGCCATCTGGAACACGGTTTTAAACTTGCCCCAGTAACTTGCCGCGATTACAATTCCATTGTCCGAAGCGATCAGGCGGAATCCACTGATGATAAATTCACGGCTGATAATCACAATGACGATCCACGCCGGAAGTCTTCCCATCTCTACAAGACAGATCATTGCCGCACCGACAAGCAGTTTGTCTGCCAGCGGATCCATAAATTTTCCGAAATTTGTCACAAGGTTGTATTTCCGCGCGATTTTTCCATCTAAAAGATCTGTCAGACTTGCAATACAGAAAATCGCAAGTGCGATCCACTTACTTGCCGCCATCTCTCCACCGAGGGACGGAAGCATGAACCATACAAAAAACGGGATCATCAATACACGGACAACCGTCAGCTTATTTGGTAAATTCATTATACTATCTCTCCTATCAAATCATATTCCAGTGCCCCAGTCACTTTTACTCTTGCAAAATCCCCGGACATCAGTTCTTCATCGGTATTTACAAAGATCAATCCATCAACATTCGGTGCATCTTTGTAAGTTCTTCCAACATATGCATTTTCATCGGCAATCTTTCCTTCGATCATCACGAGCACTTCTCTTCCGATCATATCTTCTGCCTGCTCAAACGCGATATCCTGCTGAAGCTCCATCAGTTCCGCCTGACGGTCCTCTTTGATGCTCTCCTCAATCTGATCCGGCATCGTTGCTGCCGGAGTATCCTCCTCCGGAGAATAAGTAAATACGCCAAGCCTGTCAAACTCCATCTGATCTACAAAATCCATCAATTCCTCATGCTGCTCTTCGGTCTCTCCCGGAAATCCGGTAATCAATGTTGTACGCAGTGTAATATCCGGAATCTCTCTTCTTAATTTTTCAATGATCTCGATCAACTGTGCTTTGGAAGTCCGGCGTCCCATTCTCTTTAAAATGCCATCGCTTGCATGTTGGATCGGCAGGTCTAGATAATGGCAGATTTTGCTCTCCTCTTTCATTACCTGAATCAATTCGTCTGTGATCTCCTCCGGATAACAATATAAAACACGAATCCAACGGATTCCCGCAATTTTACATAATTCCTTCAACAGTTTATGAAGTGATTTTTCTCCGTAAAGATCCTTTCCGTAAAGCGTTGTCTCCTGCGCCACAAGAATCAATTCCTTTACCCCCTGCTCCGCAAGTTCTTCCGCCTCACGAACCAGCTGTTCCATCGGAACACTGCGGAAATTTCCGCGGATCTTCGGGATAATACAGTATGTACAGTGTTTGTCACACCCTTCTGCAATCTTCAGATAAGCGAAATGTCCTCCTGTTGTCACAAGCCTTTTACTATCTACTGTCGGAAGTGCATCTATATCTGTCATTTTCAGATAATGATGTCCTTCCAGCGCTTCATCTACGGCATCTAAAATCTTATCGTAAGAAGTTGTTCCAAGGACTGCATCCACTTCTGGAATCTCATCAATAATCTCCTGCTGGTAACGCTGAGCAAGACAGCCGGTCACAATGAGTGCCTTCAGTCTGCCTTCTTTTTTCAATTCTGACATCTCCAAAATCGTCTGGATACTCTCTTCCTTTGCATCGTGAATAAAGCAGCAGGTGTTGATGACGATAATGTCTGCCTCACTCTCATCTTCTACCATCTGATAACCTCTCGATGCCAGCATGCCCAGCATCACCTCGGTATCTACCAGATTCTTATCACATCCCAGTGATACAAATAATATATTCATCTGCTATTTTCTCCTACATATTTATTAAGGCAGATACCTATGCATCTGCCTCTGCGGTTCTATTCGTTAGAATCATCCTCTGCGATGATCTTGATTTTCCCTTTGTTCAACTCATCAATTGCGATAGAAAGCGGCTTCTCTCCGTCTTTTGCACGGACAAGTGGCATCTCTCCTCCGATGATCTGTCTTGCTCTCTTTGCTGTTGCAAGTACAATAGAATAACGGCTGTTGACAATCTTTGTAGCCCCTTCTTCTACGTCCTGGTTTACGACTTTCATTAAGTCTGTATAAGATGGATGTAACATTCTATGATTCTCCTTTCAAATTTTCATCTAATTCTTCTTTGATCTGAGCCATGAACTGTCGGTTACGAAAACTTCTTCTGTGCTCTCCCTGAATGATCTGATGCATCTCCTCGATACAGATGTCCAAATCATCATTGACGATCAGATAGTCGTATGCCTCCATACCCTCAGCTTCTTCTGCGGCTCTCTGCATGCGGGATTCGATCACTTCCATTGTCTCCGTTCCTCGCCCTACCAGCCGCTCCTTTAATACAGCAGCACTCGGCGGAGTCACGAACAATAACAGTGTCTCCGGGAACTTCTCTTTCACTTTCAATGCCCCTTGGATTTCAATTTCCAGAATGACATCCTTCCCTTTCGACAACTGTTCTTCCACATACGCGCGCGGTGTGCCATAATAATTATTTACATATCTAGCATACTCTATAAGTTCATCTTGTGCAATCATTTTTTCAAATTCTTCAGTTTCTTTGAAAAAATACGCCTTTCCTTCCTCTTCTCCCTCGCGCGGTTTTCTTGTTGTGGCAGAAATCGAAAGTGCATAATTATCATACTTTTCCAAAAGTCCCTTCATCAATGTTCCTTTGCCCGCTCCCGAAAATCCGGAAACTACAATTAAGATTCCCTTCTGTTCCATCTGTTCTTCCTCACAATTCTCTGTTCGCTATTTGATAGCTGTTTCTTCTGTTTTTTACTCTATGTTCTGAATCTGTTCTCTTACTTTCTCAATCTCGGTCTTCAGATCGATCGCCCGATTTGAAATCTCCAGATTGTTCGCCTTAGACAGAATAGTATTTGCCTCCCGGTTCATCTCCTGCGCGATGAAATCCAGCTTTCTTCCAATTCCTTCGGCTTCTTCCAGTGTCTGCTTCATATGTTCAATATGGCTTCTCAGGCGCACAACTTCCTCATCGGTACAAATCTTATCTGCAAAGATTACAACTTCTGCTGCAATTCTTCCTTCGTCAATCTGTGTATCGGTAAGCAGTTCCTTCATCTTTGCTTCCAGCTTCGCACGGTAATCTGCAACGATTTGCGGAGAATGTTCTTCGATATAAGTCACTTTTTCGAGCATTCCATCTAATTTCTGAATCAAATCTTTCTTTAGATGTTCCCCTTCCATACTTCTCGTCTCCACAAACTGGCGGCATGCTCCTTCCAATGCTTTGCTCAACCCATTCCAGATTTCTTCTTCATCTACGGTCTGCTCTTCCATCGTAAACACTTCCGGATATCTTGAGAGTGTTGATACACGAATATCATTTTCCAGCGAAAACTTCTCTGACATCTCCCGGAAATATCTAAGATATTCTGCTGCCAGAGATTCATTATATTTTAATGAGATCTGCCCTTCTGACATATCTTCATAAGTAATGAAAATATCTACTTTCCCACGCTGCACATATTTCTTTAAAAGCGTACGGATTGCCGACTCGAAGAAATTCAACTTTTTCGGCATACGGATATTTACATCAAGATACCGGTGGTTCACCCCCTTCATCTCAACAATAAATTTACGTTCTGACTCTGCGATCTCACACCGTCCAAAACCCGTCATACTTTTTATCATAATTTCTGCCCTCTTTACTTTTTCTTTCGGTCTTTTTTGCTAGACTTTATTATAATGGATTTACTCTTTATCGTCAATCGCAATTCTTTACCTCATCCAAAAGTCATGGTATACTATTACAGAAATGTCCAGGCAGCCATTCTGCCTGCCGGTGTCCATGGAATCTTTCGTTTTCATACACCTGATCACATTTAAGAAAAGAGGAATTACATATGGCTTTTGATGGAATTACAATCGCAAATATTGTACACGAATTAAATAGAAATCTGCTCGATGGAAGAATCAACAAAATCGCTCAGCCTGAGACAGATGAATTACTGCTGACAATCAAGACACCCGGCGGACAGCGCAGGCTCAGTATTTCTGCCAGCGCTTCGCTGCCGCTAATCTATCTGACAGAGGGAAATAAACCAAGTCCAATGACTGCCCCGAATTTCTGTATGCTGCTTCGCAAACATATCAACAACGGGCGCATTACGAAAATCTGGCAGCCAAAACTGGAACGGATCATCCATTTTGAAATCGAACATCTCGACGAGCTTGGAGATCTCTGTAAAAAAGAATTGATCGTGGAGATCATGGGGAAACACAGCAATATCATTTTCTGTAATGAGGACGGAACGATCATTGACAGTATCAAACATGTATCTTCCCAGATGAGTTCTGTCCGGGAAGTTTTACCGGGACGCACATATTTTATCCCGGATACGATGGAAAAGTCCGATCCTCTCTCGGTCTCTTTTGCAGAATTTCAACGGGTACTGACCGAAAAACCGATGCCGCTTGCCAAAGCAGTCTATACAAGTTTTACCGGCATCAGCCCTGTCGTCGCCGAAGAGATCTGTTATCTCTCCGGAATTGACTCTGCACTCACTCCAAGAGAGCTCTCCGAAGATCTCCTGACACACCTTTACCGTCAGTTTACATTGTACTTTGAGGAAGTGTCTGCCGGACATTTTTCTCCGGCAATCTATTATCATGGTGCAGAGCCGAAGGAATTCAGTGCACTTCCACTGACACACTTCTCCCAGTACATCAGAAAAGAATATGACTCCATTTCACGCCTGCTGGAAGACTATTATGCAGAAAAGAATACACTGACCCGCATCCGCCAGAAATCTGTCGACCTTCGCCGTGTCGTGCAGACTGCCCTGGAGCGAAACCGCAAAAAATATGACTTACAGGCAAAACAACTCCGAGATACAGAAAACCGTGAAAAATTCAAGGTCTACGGGGAACTGATCCACACCTATGGCTACAATCTGGAGCCTGGTGCGAAAAAGCTGGAAGCGCTGAATTATTACACAAACGAAATGATCACAATTCCGTTGGACAGCACAAAGACGCCACAGGAAAATGCACTGAAATATTTTGAGAAATACAATAAGCAAAAACGGACGTTCGAGGCACTGACTTCTCTGATTGAGGAGACAAGAGATGATATTTCCTATCTAGAGTCTGTCAGCAATGCGCTCGATATTGCACTCAGCGAAGATGATCTGACACAGATCAAAGAAGAATTGATTGAATCCGGCTACATCCGCCGGAAATTTACGAAAAAGAAAGTAAAGATTACAAGCAAGCCGTTCCATTATCTCTCCAGTGATGGCTATCATATTTATGTCGGCAAAAACAATCTTCAAAATGAAGAACTTACTTTCCACTTTGCCTCTGGAAATGACTGGTGGTTCCATGCCAAAGGAATCCCTGGCTCGCACGTCATTGTAAAGACAAACGGAGAAGAACTGCCGGACCGTACCTTCGAGGAAGCCGGAAAACTCGCCGCGTACTATTCGAAGAACCGCGGAAGTGAAAAGATTGAGATCGATTATATTGAAAAAAAACATGTCAAAAAACCAAAGGGAGGAAAACCTGGATTTGTCGTATATTATACCAACTACTCACTGATGATCGACTCAGATATTTCACAGATCAAGCAACTGGAAGACTGATTAAGCAGGAACTCATAAAACCCACAAATAGCAATTCCATTTTTATATAGCAAAGAAAGGAGACACTCTATGAAAAAATTAGCATTGCTTGTTTATCCAGAATTCAGCCTCCAGGAAGTAATGAATTTGTCCCGGCTCTTTCGCTGGAACTATAACACAATGACAGAGGTCATCTCCTCTGACAAAGCTCCTGTCAAAAGCGAAGAAGGAATCTCTGTTCTTCCTGAAAAAACAACAAATGACTTTGATGTTTCTGACTATTCATGTCTAATCCTACCCGGGTGTAGCGACTTTACAGAAGTATTCAAAGATAAAAAATTATTCAGCTTTCTAAACCACTTTCGACAAAATAATGATTTCCCCATAGGGGCAATCTGTTCAGGTCCACTCCTTTTGGCTCGCTCAGGTATTTTGGAAGGAAAGCAGTGGACTGCCTCTATTTTTATGGATTTTTTTGATTTTTTCCCATTTCTTGAACGCGAAAATTATGTGACTGCTCCAATTGTAGTATCCAACAATATCGTGACTGCTCAGGGAAATAATTTCAACGGTTTTGCTGTTGCTATGGCACATCTTCTCAGATTTGAGTGTCCCGATCATATTTTCAGCGGACATATAGATTCATGGAAAAAGGAAGATTATGTGCACTATCTTCCAAAAGAAGCAATTACAGAAACAAAAACCATGTTTGGAATTTCCAATTCAGAAACAGCGCATGAAAAATAATATATTTTTACACAATTAGCTAAATAACTTGCATCCTTGTGGCATATACTGTATCACTCTTATTCTTAAGCTAAGAGTGATACAGCCTTTCTTCTAAAAACAAAAATGCACTCTAGCTTTTATCATGCTGTTTTCCCCATACGGATCAAGCTTTCTAAATCCGGATAAGAATTTTTTATTATATTTCATTCTCAAAAACTCAAGACAGCAACTGCCGCATTATTTCTAATGCGGCAGCCTCTTCTTATTGTTTTGTTTTATACTTAAAGTATTCCATAGATTATTCCTCTTTACCGCAAAAATGTATTCTTTTGGTGTAGGACGTTTATTTCCAAAATTTTTAACGTGCATGTACTTTTGAGTCGGAGTTACTCATTTCTTCATCAATAATAGAATAATGAAAGATTGCTTAATTTCGCACAATATTTTAACATTTCTTTTTTAGTCTTATCATAAAAAATTCACTCCTTGATCTATGACTATCATATACTATTTATTGAAAATGGTCATGTTTATTTTGTACTATTTATATTCTAGCACCAGAACAATGGTCTTGATGTGCGGATTGGCTTTCAGAAAAGTAGTCAAGGCAATCGATACTTTGCTGCCCTGTATCTCTTTCTTTGGCTGATACACGTCCGAAAGAGAAAGCCGATTTTCTTTTCTGTAATCCTTTCCATCATACTTTAAATAGGTGGCATAGGAGAGTAAATCAATGGCAGCTTCAAATAAATGCACCGTATCTGTCGGTTCTCTTGCCAGAAGTCGGAACAAATACCGCTTGTCGCTGCCCGATGCATCGCCTTTAAAGGAACTGCCTAAAGTGCTACAGCAGCCGGCATACTTTGACAATCCGTTTTCATCTTTCTCTACAAAAACAGCATTGTGGTAGTCGGCACTCTCAAAAATCGTGCCGTCCGCAATACAGTCCTGTATGAGCTGATAGTCAATGCCACGCCCGAAAAGATACTGTATCACTCGGTCACAGTTCTTGTTTTTCTTTGGCAAAAGCAGCTCCTTTGGTTCGTCTTTCTTAACAGCAGTGGGCGGCGGTATCCAATCCCTGACCACGCCTGTGAGCTGTTCCACAGCTTCCACAAAGGAATATTTCTTGACCTTGATAAGATAATCAAGGGCGGAAACGCCGCCGAAGCCCCTCGACCACCAATACCATTTGCCGTTGGAAATCTTCAAGCTGTCGTGTTCTGCGGTACAGTAAACATTACCTGCGACACGCTTTAGATTACTCGGCTCATAGTTCCGAAGATAGGTCAGTAAGTCCATCTGCCGTGCCTGCTCAATCACGGCAGGGTCAATCTGCACATAGAGTCTGTTGCTTCTCAATGAGTAAAATCACCTCCTTAAAATGGAAAAAGCCGAGGGGCTTTCGTTAATGAAAACCTCTCGGCTATGTAAACCATTATATTTTAATTCTTCTGCGGATTTAATTTGTATATTCGATTATTCCTAATATACATTATTTCAACACCATTATCAGCTAAGTACTGCATCATTCCTCTAATATGAGTTAATTGAAAACGCATATCAAGTAATCCTGTATCCGCTTTTGCATTTTCTATGTAGGTATGGGCGGTATATTTCTCTCCACTATCATTAACAATATGCTCAATTGGAGCTAAAATAAATTTATACTCTGAAATTGCGTTGAAATCATTAGTAAAGGACTCATTGATTATTGTATAGTCACCAGATTGTTTTATATCCTGCTTGTCCAGAGATAATCTGTCTTGTAATGCTTCTAATAGCATTGTATAACCAATATACGGACTGTTTTTTCCTTTCACTCTAAAGATTTTTTTGTCCTTATAATATAACTCGTAAGATACTAACTTGCCGTATGGGTCAAAGTGTATTCCTGTGGTTTTTACTGCTTCATTCGTAGAGTATACACTTTTTATCCTCAAATTTTTAGGAAACATATAGCTAATACACCCAAGAAATTCATCTAATTGAGACTTTATGCCGTCTGAAACTTCAATTTTTCCATTTCTCGTTTTCAAATATTCAGCATTAAACAACATCCAATAGCCTTTAATTGATATTGCAAAAAACAGCTCCAGATTATATTTTGCTGCATAATCAATTCTTTTCTGGAGATTTCCCATACTGATAGAATAGCGTTCCTTGTCGGTATGTTTGATTTCCAACATAAATTTCTTTCCGCAATTTAATTCGACAAGCAAGTCAGAAGTTGCTGTCTTTAATAATTGAGAGACTCCTTCATCAAACCCTGTTATACTTTTACACGCTTCCATAAAGAGAAGTATTAACACAAATTCATCTTCTTTGTTTTTTCCGACTAAACGCCTTTCAATTTCTTCTAATTCCATTCCCAAAGTATTTGCCAAATTTTCTTGTTGTTCTTTATTCAAGTAAGGCATCATTTGTTGGAATGCCATTATTTTATTAAAATCCGACATAATGTTACCTCCGTTTAATTTATTATACACGATGAATTATACCATAATGCGAAGGACTTTTCTACCTCTCGGCTATGTAAAAGACGACATCAGCTTCACGCTAACGCCGTCTTTTTTTCGGTCAGTTCGTTATAAAATCCCTGCTTTTTTTCAGATACCCTACGCTGTCATAGCAGCCACGGAAATAGACGGACTGCATTTCCAAGTCTGTGAGCTTGTTTTTCAGCTCCATTACCTCAATGAAAGCCGCACATTCTTCCTCAGTCAGCTCCGCAGATTTCTCCGTATCGAACACGCCGAAAACCTTTGGATATTTCTCATACAATCCCTCAATCTCGGCTTGCACGGCACGGTATTCCTCATTCTCCTTTGGGAGCTTCGCTATGACAGAGCTGAGATGCTCGTTAAAAATATTGCTGTGGTCATCTACAAATGTTTCAAATCTGAACTCGCCAGACACCTTTACCACCTCCGCTGTTTGCTAATCTACACCTATTATAATGCCCCGATATCCACAATACAAATGTGCAAATGCCGTTACCGTTCCAAATCCTTATTTTTTCTTTCGGGTGGCTCATCGCCTTGCTCTGACTCAGCATCAACGGCAGAGGGGTCTTTTTCGTCCAGATTCAGCTCGATATTAAGAGCGTTCAGCCTGTCGGTTTTCTCTTTCAGTTCCTCCTCAAATGCAACTGGCTTTTCCACCTCAACTTTTGCGTTTTCAAGCTGTGTGACGGTTTCTTCTTTTCTGGTCTTAGCAGCTGTGAGTTTGGCAGGGAACTTTGACAACTCATTCTCACTTCAGGTCAGATTTCCGTATCTCGGAGCTGTGCGGACTGACAAGACAGGACATTGGCTTTGAAGATGAAGTTATCCATGTGAACCACCAGCTACTTTACAATAAAGCGATTGGTTACTACATAGAAACGCCAAAAACAAAGAGCTGTGTGCGTGATGTTCCCATGAACGAGGAAGTAAAACAGGCATTGAAACGTATCATGGCTGAGAGAAAGAAAAATTATACAGTAACCTTTTCCAATCTGACAAAGAAGTACAATAAGTACCATGAGGACAGCCTGCCAAAGATAACACCGATATCCTGCGTCATACATTCTGCACAAGACTGGCAAACAGGAATATGAACCCAAAGAGCTTACAGTATATCATGGGACACTCCAATATCAGTATTACGTTGAACCTGTATGCCCATGCGTCAGCGGAAAGCGTCAAGGCAGAATTAAAAAACATGATAACCTAAATCGTACCACGATATTTACCACGTTTGACCATGAAGATATGTGAAGAAATACAGAGATAAGCAAGTGTCTTTCGATAAGGAAAACGTCCGCAAAGCCGATAAAATAAGGACTTGCGGACATATAAGAAGATATGAAAAGATAATCAAAAATCTATATTAAGTTTATTATAATTAATAGTCCCAGATATCGATCATAATACTAATAATCTTCTTGGAATCTTTGTCAAATTCAATTCCCAAAGAACGTGTAAATAATTCATCGTCCCAGCTGTAGGTGAGAATTCCAGTCTTAGTGTCTTCTGATTTTTCTCTCGGCTCTCCGTATTTTTCAAGTAATTCAGCCTCTGTCATGCCAAGGCGGACATCTCCCGGAAGTGCAATATCAACAATGCCCTCTCCATCACGGCTTGTGATATAGAACCCTGTCAAAGTGCAATCTGACACTTTTGCATCCTTATCTCCTGTATTTTCACAATACACGCCTACCTGATTTCCATTTTTGTCCTTCAACATTGGAAATTCTGTTTCCCCCGGTTTCACCATCTTATCTGCCGGTACCTCTTCGGCATCAACCTTTAAGCCTGCTGCCTCTAATTCTGAAACCTTACACGGAAGTGTCACTGTTTTTCCGCTCACATTCAGCTCTAAGGATTCCCAGGAAACGGTTCCCTTCTTTTCTGTCTCATCCACATCTGCAGTGTCTTCCTTCTCAACCTCTTCCTCTGTATCCTCTTCGAGATCTTCTCCCATCTCTCCTCCCAGCAATCCATCGATGCTTCCATCTGCATCTATGGCTTCTTCTTTTGCTTCTTTTGGAAGTTTGATTTCTTTCACTTTATTATACTCATCAAAAGTCATTTCCAGATTCAGTTCCTGGATCTCCATCTCTCCGCTTTCTTCCATTGCTGTCATGAGTACATCTTTCATATCAATAAAAATGCTTGCAGGAAGAATCTCTTTCTTATATACAGTGATAGTACACGGAATCTCCAGTTCTTTCAATTCTTCCTCCGATACTGCTCCTCCCATTCCAAAAGCATCCAGCATATCTTCTCCCAACACATCTGTTGCAAATTCACCACCGATATCTCCCTTAAGCTCAAAGCATTCTTTTCCATTTACGGTCACGAGTTCTTCTGATAAGGTAAATGCCTTTGCCTGCTTTGTCAATTCTTCCACCATACCCGCATTCAATGTGGTTTCTTCCTCTCCACTTTCCACAGGTGATTTCGTCCACATGTTATTCACATAAGTATAGCTCATCAGCCCATCATCTTCTTTTACCTGATAATTCGACATATCCATCGAAACCTCTGTGCCCGCAATATCCATCAAGAGCTTTCCTTCCATCTGGAACCCTTCTGACTTTTCTACCGATGCGAGATCAAAATCCATTTTCATCCCCACACTTTGACCTTCTACCGCAAATTCCATATTCGCAGTCATCTTTCCCGAGATAGACTCAATCGTCTCACCATTCTTGGCCATATCTTTAAAAAGACGTTCCGGGGTTGCTTTCTTCTTACATCCAGCTCCAGATACACAGAGCATTACTGCAATCAATCCTATCGTACCTGCTTTTTTCCATTTTCTCATAGGCTTTCCTCCGTTGTGTTGATTTATCGGTATTATATCATTTTCACTGTGCATTTTCCATATTTTTTCGATATATTTTCATATTTTTTTGTGCACTTATATCTTTTTTTTGATATCTTACAAAGAAATCAACACCGGAAATATCACCTCTGAACCCTTCTCCCTTTAATAGTTTCCAAGTATCTTGAGATTTCTCGCTTCTTCCCGAATACCACGGATGGCATTTTTTACAGCGGCATCGTTAAGATTTCCTTCAAAGTCCACAAAGAACCTATATTCCCATGTCCGTCCTTCAATCGGTCTTGATTCGATCTTTGTCATATTCAGATTATTGTAAATAAAATGGGAAAGGATGTGATACAAAGACCCGCTCTCATGTGGTATCTCAAAGCAGATACTGATCTTTCCCGCCTGTTTCAAATATACCTTCTGATTAGAGACAATGATAAAGCGAGTAGAATTATTACTGTTATCATTGATTCCCTCTTTCAGAATCTCCAGATGATGGATCTTTGCTGCATACTCACTGCATACTGCTGCCTGTGTCTTCTTCTGCTCCTTTAGCACTTTCTGTGCTGCGATTGCTGTATTTGCCACACTGATCTGCTGCCAGTTCCGATGCTCATCTAAAAATCTGGCACTTTGCATCAGCCCCTGTGGATGAGAATATACACACTCAATTTCTTCTATTTTTGTTCTCGGAAGCCCTGCAAGCATATGTCGGATTGGAAGTACAATTTCCCCTACAATGTGGTTCTCAAATTCAACAAGTAAATCATATACCTGACTCACAGCCCCTGCAGATGAATTTTCAATAGGAAGTACTGCATAATCCGCGAGTCCATCCTCCAATGTTTCCATCGCGTCACGGAACGTCTGCACATGAAAGCTGTCACATTCCTCCCCGAAATAGCTGTGGAGCGCCGCCTGACTGTATGCTCCTTCCACACCCTGGAATACAAGTCTGGCACCTTTCTTATCGAGGGAATCAATCCCAATAAATGCCGTCTTCCCGATCACTCCATGCTCTGTCAGAATCTGATACTGGAGTTTTCTGCTCATTGCCATCAGCTGTTCATACAGTTCGGTGATTCCTCTCTGATTAAATTCATTGGATGCCATCTGTGAGAGTGTCGCCAACTTCTGCATCTCTCTCTCCTTGTCATATACTTTCTTACCTGATGCGATCTTTGTGAGTCCTACCTCTGCGCACAATTCCATTCGCTTCTCATATAATCTCACAATCTGGCTGTCAATTTCATCCAGTTGTTCTCTGATTTCACTTAATGGTATCATCTGTCTTTCACCTCATTATCTTTTTTACCAAACTATGCTGTCGCAGAAAGCTCTCCGGCTTCTTTGTCCTGCACTTTGTATTTTTCCTATTATATTACAATTTCTGGATAAAATCTAGATTTTGGAAAATACTGTTACTATGAAAAATAAATTTATCTTATGCGGCACAGCAGGCTGGTGCATGGAAATCCTTTTTACAAGCCTGCATTCTCTTTTTCACAGAGACTACAAATTATCAGGGAAAACTTCCGTCTGGATGTTCCCAATCTACGGAATGGCAAGCATACTGACACCTCTCTTTGAGATGTTACGAGGAAAAAGTGTGATGCTCCGCGGCAGTATTTATGCATGCCTGATTTTTCTAGGCGAGTTCTGTTCCGGCTCTCTTTTAAAAAAATACGATCTCTGTCCATGGGATTACAGCAATGCCAGATGGAATATCTGCGGTCTGATCCGCCTCGACTATGCCCCACTATGGTTTGGAGCCGGACTTTTCTTTGAAAGACTCCTTTCCAAGTCAGAGTGATCACATTGGTTCCCATAAAGCCTCCCTTTTTGTACTTGAAAATCTTGTCATTTTATTATATGATAAATAAAATAATTCAATATGCAGGAGGCTCTTATTATGGACACAACGCAATGTATTCAGACACGACGAAGCATTCGAAAGTACAAACCTGATCCAATCGATCACACTTTGTTAGAATCTATTATTTCAACTGCATCTTATTCTCCATCTTGGAAGAACACACAGATCACTCGCTATATCGCGATTGAAGACTCTTCCATTCTCAAAAAAATCGCTGATGATTATACCCCTTCCTACAATTCTAATATTGTCAGTCAGTTATCCATGTTAGTTGCGGTAACGATGGTAAAGGGGCGCTCTGGGTTTGAACGCGACGGTTCTTACTCCACGAAAAAAGGAGACCGCTGGCAGATGTTTGACGCAGGAATTGCCTGTCAGAGTTTCTGTCTTGCAGCGCATGAAGCCGGACTTGGAACAGTCATCATGGGAATTTTTGACGAAGATGGCATCCGCAACCTTCTCAACATCCCTGAGGAGCAGGAGCTTGCAGCTCTGATTGCAGTCGGATATCCGGACATTTCCCCGGAACCACCGAAGAGAAAGACTGTTTCTGAATTATTAACATACAAATAGGAGGAAGTTATGAGACACTTAATGAGTCCTTTGGACTTTACCGTAGAAGAATTAGACAAATTATTAGATCTTGCGAATGATATCGAAGCACATCCAGACAAATATGCACATGCATGTGACGGGAAGAAGCTTGCCACTCTCTTTTATGAGCCAAGTACCCGCACAAGACTAAGCCACGAGGCAGCTATGTTAAATCTCGGTGGAAGCATCCTCGGATTTTCTTCCGCTGACTCCAGCTCTGCTTCCAAGGGAGAGAGTGTATCCGACACGATCCGCATGGTATCCTGCTACGCGGACATCTGTGCAATGCGCCATCCAAAGGAAGGCGCTCCGATGGTTGCATGCCGCCACTCTTCCATCCCGGTCATCAACGCAGGGGACGGCGGACACCAGCATCCAACACAGACATTGACAGACCTTCTGACAATCCGCTCGTTAAAGGGACGCCTTGGAAATCTTACAATCGGACTTTGCGGTGATTTAAAATTCGGAAGAACAGTCCATTCTCTGATCCACGCTCTTGTGCGCTACGAAAATGTACGGTTCGTCCTGATTTCCCCGGAAGAACTTCGCCTTCCAAGCTATATCCGCAAAGATGTGTTAGATAAGAATAACATCCCTTACAAAGAAGTCATCAATCTGGAAGAGGCAATGCCGGAACTGGATCTCCTCTACATGACACGTGTTCAGAAAGAACGTTTCTTCAACGAGGAAGACTATGTCCGCATGAAAGATTTCTATATTTTAGATGCTGCCAAAATGTCTCTCGCAAAAGAAGATATGCTTGTACTTCATCCACTGCCTAGAGTCAATGAGATTTCCGTGGAAGTGGACAAAGACCCTCGCGCCGCTTATTTCAAACAGGTACAGTACGGTGTCTATGTCCGCATGGCGCTGATTCTCACACTTTTAGAAATCGAAGTTTAGACGGCAGAAAGGAGTTTATCATGGAAAACAATACATTAAATGTCAGCAGTATCTCAGAAGGATTTGTATTAGACCATATTCAGGCAGGAAAAAGCATGGATATCTATCACTACCTTCGCCTGGACAAGTTGGATTGCTGTGTCGCAATCATCAAAAATGCAAGAAGCAACAAAATGGGAAAGAAAGATATTATGAAGATTGAGTGTCCGATCGACATCATTGATCTTGACATTCTCGGATTCATCGATCACAATATCACGATCAATATCATCCAGAATGACAAAGTTGTTGAGAAAAAGCGTCTGGAACTCCCAAAAGAAATCACAAATGTGATCAAGTGTAAAAATCCTCGCTGTATCACTTCCATTGAGCAGGAATTGGAGCATGTATTTGTTCTGACTGATCCGGAAAAAGAAGTATACCGCTGCAAATACTGCGAAGAAAAATACGACAGAAAAAATCACTAATTGAATATATTTTTATTGCATTGGATTGCAAAAGGATTTCCTTTGTAACAAAAAGGTGCTCCTCTTCGAACGACAGGCAAAAAATCTATTGCCTGTCTGCTCGAAAAGGAGCACCTTTTTTCTGTTCTATTATTCACAATTGCAATTATAATACAAATTCCAACTGGCAATCACACGGTTCTTTCTCCACGCTCTTCTGATTATACTCGACTGCCTCCACACATCCCATTTCTTTGTAAAATGCCTGTGTCTCCTCACAGGAATGTGCAGAAATGTATAACTTCTTTGCGCCCATCTTTCTTGCAGCTTCCACGCACCTTGTAAAAAGCTGTCGTCCAATTCCTCTGTTTCTGCAATCATAAGAAGTATGTATACTGGTCAGTTCCAAATACTGCTTCTCCTGTCCGAAAAACTCGTGTTCTACCGATGCAAATCCCTTCAGGCGTTCCTCCACAAACGCACCGAAGACAACTCCTCCTGTCTGTATCGTGTGGATCAGACACTCCGTCAGATACCGATAGTCACTATCACTCCACTGTTCGTTAAATACGATGTCCTTCAATACCCATTCACCGTCTTCCTTCCGCCAACAGCGATTTACTTCCTGATAGCGGTCAAAGTCAGCAAACAGTGACACAGACAACTCAGATTCTTTGATTCTTCTGTAATTGATTCTACCTTTTCCCATAGTCGGTCCCTCCTGTAAAATCAAAAAGCATTAAGCAAGACGATAAGCCGGGTTATGTCGTTGGACAATCATCTATCTAGGCCTGCCGTTGCCGGAAGGCTCAAGCGACCTACCTAAAACGTGACGGGCCGCCACATTGTTTTCGTTCGGTCTTGCTTCGGATGGGGTTTACATATGCCCTCGCTGTTACCAGAGAGGCGGTAGTCTCTTACACTGCCCTTCCAACCTTACCGGTCATATGACCGGCGGTATATTTCTGTTGCACTAGCCTTGGAGTCACCTCCACCGGACGTTATCCGGCATCCTGCCCTGTGAAGCCCGGACTTTCCTCACCTGCCACCTTTCGGTGATTGCAGCTGCGATTGTCTGTCTTACTTAAATGCCTTTGTATTCTATCATCTTCTAGCAAAAAAGTAAAGACTTCTGTTAAAAAATACATCTTCTACTTCCATTTACCATACATTATAGCACATTTTTTCAATTTGCAAACACAATGACAGATATTTTTAACTTCTTTTCCAAGATGTATAATCTTCTGTCTTTCTGCCATACTAGACAGGGAAACGTAATATGAAAAACTTGAGGAGGGCTTAACAATGGCTGATATTTCTATCTTAGATTTACAAAATCTCCGTCATTTGATTGGAGGATATGACACAACACACTGCAAAATGACAGATTATGCTTCTCAGACAACCGATCCCGAAATCAAAAAATTGTTCCAGGATGCTGCAGACAGTGCAATGAAAAACAAACAGGAACTGATGAGATTTTTATAAGGAGGACATCAAAATGAACGAAAAAACAATGGTCGCAGATGCACTGGTAGGTATCAACGGAGAATTAAAAATGTTTGGAGAAATGATTCCACAGACAGAGAATAAAGAATTAAAACAATGTCTGAAACAGATCCGAAATTCTTGTGAAATGTCACAGGAGAAACTGTATGAAGTCGCACGCCAGAAAAGTTACTATGTTCCTGCCGCAAAGGCAACGGAGCAGGAAGTAAACCATGTCAAATCCATTCTGACTCAACCGACAATGCACTAATTTTTTCAGCCGCCTCCCCTGCTGCATCAC
>ERZ791834.877-NODE-877-length-17200-cov-52.4789_pt1 | contig 17200 bp, 3 predicted proteins | sample MGYA00510293_ERZ791834 | MGnify/ENA primary metagenome ERZ791834 (study PRJEB30046, sample SAMN00715253) | human gut metagenome | study: EMG produced TPA metagenomics assembly of the A metagenome-wide association study of gut microbiota in type 2...
ACTTCACTAAACGTTTGGAAGGTCGTGAGCTTAAAGCTAACGAATTCAGCTTCGTCCTTAAAGATTCAGAAGGTAAAACTCTTGAAACTGTGAAGAACGATGCTTCTGGTAACGTTAAGTTCAAAGCTCTTGAATTCAAGAAAGGCCAAGAAGGCGTTCATAACTACACAGTAGAAGAAGTTAAAGGCACAGACGCAACCGTTACATACGACACAATGAAAGCGAATGTAACAGTTACAGTTAAACACGATGGAACAGCTAAAGTTCTTATCGCGACTGTAGGTGCAATTGCGGACAAAGAATTTAACAACCGTGTGACTCCTCCAGAAGAACCTAAGTTCCAACCAGAGAAATATGTTCTTAGCGATGGTAACGGTAAGTTTGATATCACTGGTACTAAGCTTCTTGATGATGATGCAGAGTTGACAGATAAGTACGCAGAAACAAATGCGAACCCATACGCTGATAAAGCTGATAACAACGAAGCAGAAAACATCAATACGAAAGCCGTGAAACGTGGCGAAACTATTAACTACCAAGTATGGCTTGATACAACTAAATTTGATGCAAACAATAAGGATAACATCCAAACTGTTGGTATTACTGACAACTATGATGAAGCTAAATTGGATGTTAAGGTATCTGATATCAAGGCTTACGATGGTAAGACTGGTAAAGATGTTACTGATAAATTCAACATCTCAATTGCTAATGGTGTAATCACAGCTAACCTTAAAGATGGCTTCACTAAGTCACTTGGCGATGCAGAAAACACTCAAATCATCGATACTACTAAGTTCGAATTTGGACGTTACTACAAGTTTGTCATCCCAGCTAAAGTTTCTGACGGTGCTTACGATGGTGCTGAAATTGAAAATACAGCAGCTCAAGTAGTTAACTACTACAACCCAACTACTAAGAAGACCGAAAAACCAGAGAAACCAACTGAAAAGCGTGTCAACAATGTTCCAATGGCTATTCAGTTAATCTTCGGTAAGACACTTAATGGTCGTCAATTGAAAGATAAGGAATTTAACTTTGTCTTGAAAGACGAAGCAGGAAAAGTTCTTGAAACTGTTCAGAATGATGCTAAAGGCAAAGTAACTTTCTCTACTATTAATTATGGAAGAGACGATCTTGGTAAGACCTTTAACTACACTGTAGAAGAAGTTAAAGGAACTGATACAACAGTTACTTATGACAATATGAAAGTCAACGTTACTGTTAAAGTTATTCAACCTTCAGCAGGTAATCAATTATCAACAGTTATCTCTTATGCTACAGTTGGTGGAAATTCTTATGAATCAGACGACAGAATTTTCGATAACAACGTAACTCCTAACTTCAAACCAGAGAAATACGTTGTTTCAGAACCAAGCTTCGACATCATTGGTAACAAACTTGCTGATGACGACGATTCAGCTGATAAAGTTGAAATCCAAAACTTGAATGGTAAGACCCTCAAACGTGGTCAAAAGATCTACTATCAAGTATGGCTTGATACTCGTGACTTCACAGCAGAAAGCAATCTTCAAACAGTTGGTATCACAGATAACTACGAAGAAGATAAGCTTGACATCAACGCTGCTGATATCAAGGTTTACGATGGTATCACTGGTGCTGATGTTACTGATAAGTTCGACATCAAGGTTGAAAATGGTGTTCTCTACGGTACATCTAAAGCAAGCTTGACTAAAGCTATTAGTGCAACAGATGCTACTCCAGTCATCGATACAACTAAATTTGAGTTTGGTCGTTACTATAAATTTGATATCCCAGCTGTTGTTAAAGACATTGATGCTAACGACGGTGTAGATATTGAAAATACAGCCAACCAAACAATTCACCAATACAACCCATTCAATAAGAAAGTTACAACTCCTGAAAAGCCAACTCAAACACGTGAAAACAACGTTCCAGTTCCACTCGAGTTCAACTATACTAAACGACTTGAAGGACGTGAGTTGACTGCAGGTGAGTTCAGCTTCGTATTGAAAGACAAAGACAACAAAGTTCTTCAAACAGTAACCAACGATAAAGATGGTCACATCAAGTTTGAAAAACTCTTGTTCAATAAAGATGATCTTGGTAAGACATTCACTTACACAGTTGAAGAAGTAGCTGGTAAAGACGCTTCAATCACTTACGATGCTATGAAAGCGACTGTAACAGTGAAAGTTACTAAGGAAGGCAAAGTTCTTACAACTGTCGTTAACCACGCTTCAACAGGCGGATTTGCTTCAAGCGCTAACGATAAAGAGTTCAACAACAAAGTTCGTCCACCAGAAACACCAGAATTCAATCCAGAGAAATACATTCTTAATGAAACTAAGTTCGATTTGAAGGGAGTATCTCTTCTTGATGATGACAAAGAGTTGAAAGATAAGGTTGCAGAAACTAATGCAAATCCTTATGTTGATGATGCTTCTAATAATGAAAAAGCTAACATCAATACTAAGACCGTATATCCTGGACAAAAAGTTGTTTACCAAGTATGGTTGGATACTACTAAATTCACTGAAAAGAATAATATCCAAACTGTTGGTGTATCAGATGACTATGAAGAAGATAAAGTTGATATCAATGTAGCTGATATTAAAGCATATGATGGCATCACAGGTGATGATGTAACAGCTAAGTTCGATATCAAGGTTGAAAATGGTGTGATTACAGCCAACCTCAAAGATGGCTTCACTAAGTCACTTGGCGATGCAGAAAACACTCAAGTTATCGACACAACTAAATTTGCCTTTGGACGTTACTACAAGTTTGATATTGTTGGTAAAGTCAAAGACGACGTTAAGGGTGGTGTAGACATTGAAAACACAGCTTCTCAAATCGTTCATTACTACAACCCAACAACTAAGTCTGTTGAAAAACCAAATAAACCAACAGAAAAACGTGTTGTTAACGTTCCAGTTAAAGTAGAATTCAACTTCACTAAACGTTTGGAAGGTCGTGAGCTTAAAGCTAACGAATTCAGCTTCCAATTGAAGGATGAAGCAGGAAATGTCATCGAAACTGTTAAGAACGATGCCAAAGGTAACGTTAAGTTCAAAGCTATTGAGTACAAGAAAGGCCAAGAAGGCGTTCACAAGTTTACAGTAGAAGAAGTTAAAGGAACAGACGCAACTGTTACATACGATACTATGAAAGCGAATGTAACAATCACTGTTTCTCATGATGGTACTGCTAAAGCTCTTGTAGCAACTGTCGGTCAAATTGCGGATAAAGAATTCAACAATGCGGTTCGTCCACCAGAAAAACCTAAGTTCCAACCAGAAAAATATGTTGTTTCTGAAGCGAAATTCGATGTAACAGGTACTAAACTCGTTGATGATGATAAAGAATTGGCTAACAAGGTTTCAGACACCAATGCAAACCCTTATGCTGATGACGCATCAAACAACGAATTGGAAAACTTGAATACGAAGTCAGTTAAACCTGGTCAAACACTTTACTACCAAGTATGGCTTGATACAACTCAATTTGACGCTAACAACAAGGATCATATCCAAACTGTTGGTATCACAGATGACTTTGATGAAACTAAGTTGGATGTAGATGCATCAGCAATCAAGGTTTACGATTCAGTAACTGGTAAAGATGTTACAGATAAATTCGACATCTCACTTGCTAACGGTGTGATTACAGCTAACCTTAAAGATGGCTTCACTAAGTCACTTGGCGATGCAGAAAACACTCAAGTCATTGACACTACTAAGTTCGAGTTTGGTCGTTACTATAAATTTGATATTCCTGCAACAGTTAAGAAGGATATTAAAGCTGGTGTAGATATCGAAAATACAGCTACTCAAGTTGTTAACTACTACAACCCAACAACTAAGAAAGTTGAAAAACCAAACGTACCAACTGAAAAACGTGTTAACAGTGTTCCAGTTTCAGTAGAGTTTAACTTCACTAAGCGTTTGGAAGGCCGTGAACTTAAAGCGAACGAATTCACATTCGTACTTAAGGATTCTACAGGGAAAGAAATCGAAACTGTTAAGAACGATGCCAAAGGTAACGTTAAGTTCAAAGCTATTGAGTACAAGAAAGGCCAAGAAGGTACTTACAAGTACACAGTAGAAGAAGTTAAAGGTACTGACAGCACAGTTCAATACGACGGTATGAAAGCTCTTGTCACTGTTGAAGTATCACACGATGGTAAAGCGAAAGCTCTTATCACTAAGGTTACTGACCCAGCTGATAAAGAATTCAACAATACTGTTCGTCCACCAGAAAAACCTAAGTTCCAACCAGAGAAATACGTTGTTTCTAAAGAGAAATTCGATATCACTGGTATGAAACTTGTTGACGATGATGCTGAGTTGAAAGATAAAGTAGGCGATACTAACAAGGATCCTTACGCTGACAGCACAGCTAACAACGAAGCTGAAAATATCAATACTAAGACACTCAAGAAAGGTGATAAGTTTGTCTACCAAGTATGGCTTGACACAAACAACTTCACTGACGCTCACAATATCCAATCTGTTGGTGTTACAGATAAATATGACAGCGAAAACTTGAACATCAATGTTGCAGATATTAAAGCATACGACTCTGTAACAGGGGAAGATGTGACAGCTAAGTTTGATATCAAGGTTGAAAACGGTGTAATCACTGCAACATCTAAGTCTGACCTTACTAAGTCACTTGGTGATGCAGAAAATACACAAGTGATTGATACTGCCAAATTGGCATTCGGACGCTACTACAAGTTCGATATTCCTGCAACTATCAAAGGCACTGCTAAAGATGGTGTAGACATCGAAAATACTGCGTCACAAATCGTTCACCAATACGACCCAACTAAGAAATCTGTTGAAAAACCAGAAAAACCAACAGAAAAACGTGTAGTCAATATCCCAACTAAGGTTGAGTTTGAATTCACTAAGAAACTTGAAGGTCGTCAACTTAAAGCTGGTGAGTTTAGCTTTGTACTTAAAGATAGCAAGGGTAATGTTATCGAAACTGTAAGCAATGATGCTAATGGTAAGATCAAGTTCTCTGCCCTTGAGTACAAACGTGGTGAAGAAGGTAATCACGTCTATACAGTAGAAGAAGTAAAAGGTAACGATGCAACTGTTACTTATGATAAGATGGTAGCCACAGTTGTTGTTTCTGTAACTAAAGATGGTAAAGTCTTGACAGCGATTTCTCAATTGCCAGAAGATACTGAGTTCAACAACACTGTTATCCCACCAAATACACCACCAACAACTCCACCAAACACACCTCCTACTACACCACCAACTACGCCTCCAACACCACCGACTCCTCCAACTCCAGTGGTTCCACCAGTGACACCACCAACTACACCAGAAGCTCCTAAAGGACCAGCACTTCCTGAAACAGGTGATGATGCGTCTATGGCAGCTATGGCTCTCGGAGGAATCCTTGCGGCAGCTGGACTTGGTTTGGCAGGAAAACGCAAAAAAGAAGACTAAGATAGTTCATAGGTTAAATCCCTCAATATAGTTAGTTAGACTATTTCAGTTTTCGAAAAAGAGACTCATACCGATAGGGGTGGGTCTCTTTTGTATCTATCTTAAAGATGATTTGGTGTTTTATTAAAATATTAGATATAAGGTTAAGTAATAGAGATTTTAGGATTTATTTTATGCAAAACAGATCAGTGGTTTAAATTTCAGGAAAAGATTATTATAAATATTGATATGTACTAAAATACTTATGTGAAAAGGTTTATTGGTTGTCATGAAGTCCTAGTTGCAAATCACAACTCGTTTTTTATATTGATTAAAAATTAGAGAAAATACTTGCTTAATGATTAAAAAAAAGATACGATAGACTTTGGAAGAAGGTTAATAAATGTATAGAGTGCGTATTTTTTCAATAATGTCTTTGTTTTTGACGCCCATTTGGGGTACAAGGATTAACTTATAGGAAGATTTTGAATGAAACAAGCAAATCATGTTTTTGAAAAAGTGACAAAATACGGCATTCGTAAGTTGTCGGTAGGTGTAGGACCAGTTGCTATCGGGACATTCTTGTTAGCAGGTGGTTTTTTCGTGTCTAAACCAGTCTCTGCAGATCAGGTTACTAAGGATGCAACGGTACACATGGCCTATGTCGCTGAAAATGAATTAACAGCTGAAGAGCAACAGCAAGTGGTCCATGCTATTCCTGAGGACTACCAGAATGAAGATACTTTTTATTTGGTCTACAAACGTAAGGGTGCTACGCAAACTAGTCTTCCTCAGACAGGAAGTTCTGACTGGGTAGCGTCAGGTTTAGGACTAGCAACGGCGACCATGGCTGTGTTGCTCTTTTCAAAAAAACATCGTAAAAAGATTATTGGCTTGGTCTTGATTGGGGCCGCTGGGCAAAGTCTCCTTGTGCCAATAGAGGTTCTTGCCTTGCAAAACAAGGAGTTGCAGGCCTATAATCAGACCCTTGCTGTTGCAGACGAGGCGGACCTAGCTAAAGGTGTTATTGCAATTGATGGTTATGAGTATGTCGGTTATCTGCGTTACTCAGCTAAGCCAGAGCTTGAACAACCTTTGGAGAATACTTTGCAGGGGCTTGAGTCTTCAATAAAAGAAGAGACTACAGTAAATCAGGGTACAGCTGATAAGGATAGTGAGGGAATCAGTTGGAAAAAGGGAACTCAGGAGTCAGGTCACGAAGGCGAAGCTCTAGTTCAACCTGTCGCCCCAGAATATACCGGCCCAATCAGTGCCAATGGAACGCAAGAGGTTGGTCACGAAGGCGAGGCTCTAGTTCAACCCGCCACTCCAGAGTACACCGGTTCAATCAGTAGCGATACTACAAGTGCCAATGGTACGCAAGAAGTTGGTCACGAAGGTGAAGCTGTGGTTCAGCCTGTCAATCCAGCGTACACTGGTTCAATCAATAGCGACACTACCAGTGCCAAAGGCACACAAGAATCAGGCCACGAAGGTGAGGCCCTTGTTCAACCTGTCGCCCCAGAATATACCGGCCCAATCAGTGCCAATGGTACGCAAGAATCAGGTCACGAAGGTGAAGCTCTTGTTCAACCCGTAGCCCCAGAGTATACAGGTCCAATCAGTGCCAATGGCACCCAGGAAGCTGGTCACGAGGGTGAAGCTGTAGTTCAGCCTGTCAATCCAGCGTACACTGGTTCAATCAATAGCGACACTACCAGTGCCAAAGGCACACAAGAATCAGGCCACGAAGGTGAGGCCCTTGTTCAACCTGAGAATCCTGTTCATACCCCAGTTGTCGGTAGTGTCACAGAGACTGAAACGCAAGCCATCGATTATCCTATCGAAGTGATTACGGATGATAACAAGTATGTGGATGAAGAAGTGGTCGAGCAAGAGGGTAAAAAAGGTAGCCAAGAAATCCAGAAAATTTACCAAACCATTGATGGTGTTAAGGTTGGTGAGCCGACTATTGTGTCAGGTAAGGTTATTGAGGTGCCACAACCTAGAAAAATCCGTCGTGGCAGTAAGCCTCTAGATGGCACAACGACCGAAGAATCTATTGTAGAGCTTCCGTTTAAAGAAATTGTCCAAGAAGATGACACACTTGAGAAAGGCACTTTACAGGTTGTCCAAGAAGGTCAAAAAGGCCAAAATAAAATCACCAAGGTTTATAAGACCTATAAGGGAAACAAGACTGCTGAAGAACCAACTGTTACTGAAACAGTGCTAGTGCCTGTCCAAGATCGTATCGTTCGCAAAGGAACTAAGGTATCTGAAAAACCAGTGCTTACGCTGACACAGATTGACAAGGATGACTTGGGTCGAAGTGCTAAACTTAGCTACAACTTGACTAATCCAGGTTCAGCAACTATCACGACTATTAAAGCGGTCCTTAAGCAAGATAGACAGGTTGTTCAAACGCTTGATATTCCTAGCACGACCTTGACTGCTGACCTAACCAACTTAGACTATTACAAGCCTTATACTCTTACAACAACCATGACCTTTGATCGTGGCAATGGTGAGGAGAGTCAGGTTTTGGCAGACCAAACTCTCCAACTGGATCTCAAGAAGGTTGAGCTTAAAGATTTTGCACGTACAGATTTGATCAAGTATGACAATCAAACAGAAGTGGATGAGACTCGTCTGACAGCTGTGCCTCAAGATCTCACGAATTACTACTTGAAACTGACTTCTGCGGATCAAAAGACGACTTACTTGGCAGTGAAAGCCATCGAAGAAACAACAGTTGATGGCAAGGCGGTTTATAAGGTAACTGCAGAAGCGGACAATTTGGTACAACGTGATGCCCAAAACCATTTTGCACAAACCTATAGCTATTACATTGAGAAACCTAAGGCTAGCCAAGCCAATGTCTACTATGATTTTGCTGACTTGGTCAATGCCATTCAAGCAAATCCATCTGGTGAATTTAGACTGGGCCAAAGCATGAGTGCTCGTCACGTCATTCCAAACGGCAAGTCATACATTACTTCAGAATTTACTGGTAAGTTGCTAAGTGATGGTGACAAACGCTATGCCATCTATGATTTAGAGCATCCATTGTTTAATGTTATCAATGGCGGAACTATCAAAAACATCAACTTTGAAAATGTAGATATCAATCGCCCTGGCCAAAATCAAATCGCGACGGTTGGATTTAACCTTAAAAATAAAGGTCTGATTGAAGATGTTAAGGTGACTGGTTCAGTTACTGGTAACAATGACGTGGCTGGTATCGTCAATAAGATTGATGAAGATGGCAAGATTGAGAATGTCGCCTTTGTCGGTAAGATTGACTCTGTCGGTAATAACTCGACAGTTGGTGGAATTGCTGGTTCAAACTACATGGGATTCGTTAACAGAGCCTATGTCGATGCGACTATTACAGCTCAAAATGCCAATGCAAGTATGTTAGTGCCATTTGTTACTTACATGCTTAACAGTTGGAAGTCAGGAACTAAGGCCAAGGTGACCAATTCAGTAGCCAAGGGTGTTCTTGATGTCAAAAACACACGAAATGTCGGTGGGATTGTTGCTAAGACATGGCCATACGGTGCTGTTCAAGACAACGTGACCTATGCCAAGGTTATTAAAGGTCAAGAAATCTTTGCTTCGAATGATGTCAATGATGAAGATGGTGGTCCTCATATCAAAGACCTCTTTGGTGTTGTTGGTTATAGCTCGGCCGAAGATGGCACGGGTAAAGATACCAAGAGTCCTAAAAAACTCAAACATTTGACTAAGGAAGAAGCCGACAAGCGTGTTGAAGGTTACAAGATCACAGCTGAAACATTTGTCAGCGAGCCTTACGCGTTGAACACCCTTAACAACGTTTCTAGTCAAGCAGATTTTGCCAATATTCAAGACTATAATCCAGAATACAAACAGGCTTACAAGAATATTGAGAAATTCCAGCCATTCTATAACAAGGATTATATTGTCAACCAAGCCAACAAACTGGCTAAAGACCATAACTTGAATACCAAAGAGGTGCTCTCAGTGACACCAATGAAAGACAGTAATTTTGTTACTGACCTAAGCGCTGCTAACAAGATTATTGTTCACTACGCTGATGGTACCAAAGACTACTTCAAGCTTTCAGAGAGTTCAGAAGGGTTGAGCAATGTTAAGGAATATACTGTCACTGATTTGGGTATCAAGTATACTCCGAACATCGTTCAAAAAGACCATTCAAGCCTTATCAATGGAATCGTTGATATCTTGAAACCGATTGAGTTGCAGTCTGACCCAATTTACCAAAAACTTGGTCGTACAGGTCCAAATAAGGTCAATGCTATCAAGAACCTTTTCTTGGAAGAGAGCTTTGAGGCTGTTAAAACTAATTTGATCAACCTTGTGACTAAGCTGGTTCAAAATGAAGACCACCAGCTTAACCAATCACCAGCTGCTCAACAAATGATTCTTGACAAGGTTGAGAAGAATAAAGCAGCCCTCTTGCTAGGCTTGACCTACTTGAATCGTTATTACGGTGTGAAGTTTGATGATCTTAACATCAAAGAAATCATGCTCTTCAAACCAGATTTCTATGGTAAAAATGTGGATGTCCTTGACCGTTTGATTGAGATTGGCTCTAAGGAAAATAATATCAGTGGTTCAAGAACCTACGATGCTTTCGGTGAAGTTCTCGCTAAGAGTACCCTTTCTAGTGATCTTACCGACTTCCTCAACTACAACCGAAAACTCTTTACCACTATCGACAATATGAATGATTGGTTCATTGATGCCGCTAAGGATAAGGTTTACGTTGTAGAGAAGGCGTCTCAAAATGAAGGTGTTGGTGAGCACAAGTATCGTGTTTATGACAACCTCAGTCGTGGTCTCCACCGCAAGATGATTTTGCCATTGTTGAACCTTGATAAGACAGAAATGTTCCTGATTTCTACTTATGACACCATGTCTTATGGTACAGCTAACAAGTACAACACAACCCTAGAAAAGTTGAAACCTGAGATTGATCTAGCGGCTCAACGTCAAATCAACTACCTTGATTTCTGGCAAAGATTGGCCGCAGATAATGTCAAAAACAAATTGTTCAAAGACATTGTCAATCCAATCTGGGAAGGTTTCTACGTCTGGGGTCATGGTTGGCCAGGTTGGCCAGAGCGCTACGGCCAATTTAAGAACAGTACGGAAGTCTATGCGCCAATCCGTGAAATCTATGGACCAGTCGGTGAGTACTACGGTGATAACGGAGCTATGGCTGGTGCCTATGCTGCCATCTACGACAATCCATATGATAATCGTGCCAAGGTTACCTTCGTCATGTCTAACATGATTAGTGAGTACGGTGCATCAGCCTTCACTCATGAAACAACCCATATCAATGACCGTATTGCCTACTTTGGAGGTTTTGGTCGTCGTGAAGGAACAAATGTTGAAGCCTATGCCCAAGGAATGTTGCAATCACCAGCTACTCAAGGTCACCAAGGTGAATACGGTGCCTTAGGCCTTAACATGACCTTTGAAAGAGCCAACGATGGTAACCAGTGGTACAACACCAATCCAAACAAGTTGAACTCTCGTGAGGCCATCGACCGTTACATGAAGGGCTACAACGATACCCTTATGCTTCTAGATTCACTTGAAGGAGAAGCAGTCCTCAGTCAAGGCAAGCAAGAGCTCAATAACGCATGGTTCAAGAAGGTAGATAAACAGCTACGAGGCAATAGTAAAAACCAATACGACAAGGTGCGTGCTCTAAGTGATAGCGAAAAGGCTATTAGTTTGACCACTATTGATGACCTTGTGGATAATAACCTCATGACCAATCGTGGACCTGGAAATGGTGTTTATAAACCGGAGGACTTTTCTTCTGCCTATGTCAATGTGCCTATGATGTCTGCTATTTATGGTGGTAATACCAGTGAGGGCTCTCCAGGTGCTATGTCCTTCAAGCACAATACCTTCAGACTCTGGGGTTACTACGGCTATGAAAAAGGCTTCCTAGGTTATGCGACCAACAAGTATAAACAAGAAGCAAAAGCGGCTGGTAAGAGCACCCTAGGTGATGACTTTATCATTAACAAGATTTCTGAGGGTCAGTTCAACTCCCTAGAAGACTTCAAGAAGGCCTACTTTAAAGAAGTGAAAGAAAAAGCGTCACATGGTTTGACGACCGTTACGATTGATGGTACATCAGTAAGCTCTTACGATGATTTGTTAGCCTTGTTTAAAGCGGCAGTCGCCAAAGACGCTGCAAGTCTTAAAACAGATAATAATGGCAATAAATCTGTGTCAACAAGCCATACGACAAAACTCAAAGAAGCTGTCTATAAGAGACTCCTACAAGAGACAGATAGTTTCACAAGTTCTATTTTCAAATAATAGATGAAAGAAACCCTTTTGGTAAATGCCAAAGGGGTTTTTGATACTGTTGGGAATGCGGTGGTAGGAGCCTTTAGGTCAGTGTTGGCAAGGGATTGAGAGAGATATGAGTTAAGCCATAAAAAAATTCCTTTTGAAGGGAGAGAATTTTGAATTTTAATAAATATCACTATAACTAAAAAATAAGGTTAGAGTGACGAACGTTTTTAATAAAAGATGGTTTGATATAAAAGTATTTTGAAAATTATAGAACTGACAAAATAGGGGATTGTGCTAAACAAAAGTACGAACGATTTGATGTTTCAAAGGATTTAGATAAAAGTTTTAAATTAATGTTTTTTAATAAAAGTTAAACTTTTACACGATTATTAGTATATATTTGACAATTTAATAATTATAGTATAAAATGGAAATCGTATATAAAGTAATTTGGATATTGAGGAAATTTATTATTATGAGAGATATGTTTAATAAACGCCAACGTTTTTCATTAAGAAAATACAGCTTTGGTGTAGCCTCTGTCCTTTTGGGAGTTTCAATCTTCTCAAATGCACAGGGTGCCCAAGCTGATGAAACGGTAGCACCAACTACCGCAGGTATGGAAACAACTGCTGAGCCAGATGTCGTCGTGGAGCAATCAACACCAACAACAGCATCAGTAGCTCCAGCAACAACAGAAAACACACCAAGTTCAGTCTCTACTGTGGCCTTGGCTAGTGAACAACCCCAATCAGTAGCTCAAAACAGCCAAGCAACTTCAACAACTAGTCAAACAGCAGCTAGTTCAGAAGTAGCTTCTCAGGCTGCATCGCAAGCGAGCTCTGAATCTGCAGTAGCAAATGTTTCATCTGTAGCTACTAGTGCACAAGCTCTTAGCTCAACAGCTGTAGCAGAAACTCCAGCTGCTGGTCAAGTATCAGCACAAACAAGTGCGGCTGCTTCAGTTGCGACTGCAGCAGAAACTGCCAGTGAAGAGTCTACAACTAACGCTGTAAATAGCGTCCTTAAAGTAGCGACTAGCGAGTTGGCTGTAACAAGTAGTGAATTGAATGCTGCTGAAGCAAGCCTTAACTCTGAAAATCTCATCAACGCTATGGGACTTGCGGTATCAAACCGTAGCCTTCGTACAGCTGATGCGGTTGCTGTTTTGACAAATGCTGGAGCAGGCTCAACAAACCCTGACTTGACAAACCTCGGCTACAAACTTGACTATTTACCAGGGCGTCAACAATACTTTGTTAACATTGACTACATCAACCACCTCAAAGTCGGTCGTGATAACCGTGGGGGGTTGAGACCTTATGACTTTATTGAAAACGGTAATTTCTTTGTTACACCAAACTATGCTAACCTTGGTATTATTGACTATGTTGATGAAGCAGGAAACAAGATCCCTGGATCTTCAACCTACCGTATCAATAACTCAACTGAAACAATTACAGCAAACGGTAAGACTTACAATAAAATCTACGATGCTGGTGTAACAGAACTTCCACCAGTACCAGCAGGTTATCGTATCAAGTATGCGTCTGCTGACAAATCTAAAGCTAATGCTTATGTAGATGTTTTGAAGTCAGAACGTCAGTACGACTATAACAACGGTATTGCAACAATCCGTTCAGAACGTGCATGGGACCGTAACCAAAGCCGTGTCGTTGACCTTGTTCAATTCGCTAACGGTTCACAAGGATTGGATGCTTCAATTGATGCTAATGGTGGTGGTCAATACCTAGCTCCAGGTTACCGTTACCACATTATCGTTGAAAAAGACACTAAAGATGTCACAAAAGCAACAAGTCAAACAGTAACTTACACTGGTGCTGATACGAAGACACCAGCTGCTAACACTCAAAATGACTTTAGCTTCAACGGTAAAGAAGATCCTACAACTAATACAACAACTTGGACAGCAACAAGCCATACTTACGGCACAGTTAAGACTCCAGTTGTTACTGGTTACTATGCTGATAAAGCTGTAGCAGGTGGTAAGACAGTTACTCCAGATGCACCAAATGCAACAGACACAGTGACATACAAAGCCTTTGGTAAATTTATCGCTGTGGATGAAAATGGAAATCCAATTCCAGGTGTATCAACAACTGCCTACACTAACGATCCTAATGATGCGACTAAGATGATTGCCATCGACAAGACGCTTCCAAGCATTCCTGGCTACACTGTTAAGGTTGTACCTGCCACACCAGGTGACTTGTCTAGCGATACTAAGGTTGTTTACGTTAAGAACGATCAAAAAGTAAGTGTTACTTACCGTGATGAAACAAGCGGTTCAATCCTTGAAACAGTTGCTTTGGCTGGTAAGTCTGGCGAAGCGATTAACTACTCAACAGCTGAACGTATCAAACACTATCAAGACCTTGGCTATGCCCTTGTGACAGATGGTTACCCAGCTGGTGCAACCTTTGACTTGGATAGCACAGTTGACCAAGCTTGGACAGTAAGCTTCAAACGTGTAGCACTTGACTTTAATCCAGACAATGCACACGAACCAGGAACTCCAATCTACCCTAACCAACCAAACGGTCCAAAATGGCCAGCTAAGGATGCTTACCTTAAAGATGTTACTTACACTGTTCACTATACAAGCAAGAACAGAAATGCTAAATTGCCAGCAGACAGTGTTCAAAAGGCACAATGGAAACGTTCATTGACCCTTGATTCTGTAACAGGTGACATTCTTACTGCAGGTGAATGGAAGGCTGATAAGACTAAGTTCGACCTCGTAATCATACCATTGGTTAACGGTTATTTCGCCGATAAAGGCCGTGTGGCTTCTCAAGATGTCACTATGGACAACAAGGTTGAAACTGTTACTTACACTAAATTTGGTAAGATTATTGCCGTTGACGAAAAAGGTAATCCAATCCCAGGTGTTGAAGCAGTTACTTACACAAATGATCCTAACGATCCAACTAAGGCTGCCATGACACTTGTTCCTGAAGTAAAGGGTTACAAGGCCGAGAAGACTGCTGTGACACCAAGCAACCCTGGTGCTGATACAAAGGTTATTTATAAGTTAACTAACGCAGAACCCGCTAAACCGACAACTAACAAAGACCTTGGTACTATCGTTGTCATCTACCGTGATGAATATGGCAACCAAATCAAGATGCCACTCGTTATCACTAACTCTGTTGGTTCTGAAGTTAACGTTCACGGTGACCGTTATATCTACCGTAATGGTGTGAAATACGAATTGATTCGTCAAGAAGGTAAATCTACAGACAAGATGACAAAAGGTCAAACAGTCGTGACCTATATCTATCGTAAGGTCGAAGATGGCTCAACACCTTCAAATGGTAATAATGGTCAATCTGGAAATGGTGGAAATTCAACTTCTAAAGCTGTAAAAGCGGCCTCAAACGGATCTAAAGGATCTAAAGGTTCTGGATCAGCAGCCGATGGCGCTTCAGATGGTAAAGGTTCAGATAAGAAGAAATCTGGAAACAAAGATGGTAAGAAGGCAGATGGTTCTGATAAAGCTAAAGAAGGCGACGAACAATTGCCAGTAACAGGTGAATCAGATAACAACCTCGCAGCAATGGGTGTTGTTGTTATGGGACTTATGTCAGGACTTGCGGCTATGAATCGTCGTAAAAACCAAGACTAAGATTTCCACACCTTATCTCTCATAAATTCCAAAAATAAAATCTCTCTCGAGTGTTATTACTCGGGAGAGATTTTTTGGTCTTTGTAGATAAAACTCAGGAAAGTTTCTAAGGTTCGTGAATCTTTTAAGCAGTATTCAGTTTGATAAGGTACAATAGAGTAAGACAAAACGAATGAGGAGACTGTCATGAAGTTTTTACATACGTCAGATTGGCATGTGGGGCGAACCCTCAATGGCTGGTCTTTGCTGGAGGAGCAGGAGTGGGCCTTTCAACAGATTGTGGATTTGGCAATTCGTGAACAGGTGGATGGGGTCATCATTGCTGGGGATCTCTATGACCGTGCGGTGCCTCCTGTGGATGCCATCAAGCTTTTTAATAAGACTTTGGCACGTTTGGTCTTAGAGGAGCAGATTCCTGTCTACGCCATCAGTGGTAATCACGATGGGGCTGAACGTTTGCATTTTGGGCGAGACTTTTTTCAACCTCAGGGCCTTCATTTAAGCACACGTTTGGAGGAGGCTTTTGAGCCGATTGAGTTGGAGGACTGCCAGATTTTCTTACTTCCCTTTATCGATCCTATTGATGCCCGTATTTACTATAAGGATGATGAGGATAAGGAGATTCAGGGGATTGGTGATGCCTTGGCCTACATTCTTGAGGATATGGAAAAAGCTTTTGATCATAACAAGTCACATATCTTGGTGACGCATTTTGCGGTTTCTAAGAAGGATGACCAAGATGGTCAAAGTTTACGAGAATTGATGTTGTCTGAAACCAGTAATACGGTGGGTGGGCTTACCAATGTGACCAGTGATCTTTTCAAGGCTTTTGATTATGTGGCTTTGGGGCATATCCATACACGCTTTGCTAGTCCGACCCAGCGCGTGCAATATTCAGGTAGTCCAGTCGCCTTTAATGTCAAAGAAGCCAAACGTAAGGAAGAGAAGGGTGTCTATATTCTTGAATTGGATACGACTGGTAACTTGTCTCAGGCCTTCCATTCTCTAGAGGTCAAACGACCGATTTTGGCCTTGCAGGCAACTTTTGAAACCTTGATGTCACCCGAATTTTATAAGAACCAACCTTGTCAAAAGGCTTGGTTTGCCTTTGATATTCAACTGTCCAGTCGTAAGGAATTAGAGGGTATCAATGTGCGTGCCCGTCTGGAAGAAATTTATGGGACAGACATTGTGGAAATCACCTTTAGTCGTTTGGGTGATGTCAGGGAAGAAAACGTGACTGTTGATCAGCACTTAAAAGATTTGGAAATGAAATCACCGCAGGAAATTGTCTCTGATTTTTACCAGACAGTGACTGGGGGCGATGTCTTGTCTGAGAGCCAGACAGCCCTTGTGGAAAGTATTTTTGAGGAGATTGGAGGGAGCCGACAATGAGACCAGTTCAGTTAGAATTGACCAATTTTGGACCTTATCGTAAGGAAGTCATCAATTTCACCCAGTTTGACCATGCTCCCCTCTTTTTGATTGGTGGAGACACGGGGGCTGGCAAGAGTACCCTCTTTGATGCCATGACGGTGGCCTTGTTTGCGACGACTAGTGGCGATCGCAACGTTGAGGAGATGCGGTCGACCTTCGCTGGTCCAGAGGATGATTTGACCAAGGTGACTTTTTACTTCCAACAGGGCCAGCACCTTTATCGCATTGAGCGAGTTCTCCAGCAGGAGAGGGCCAAGCGTGGTGGTGGTACGACCATTCAAAAAGCGACGGCTTCCTTAGTCATTGTGGATAAGATTGGTGGTCAGGAAATTGAAAAGCTTGGGGATAAAAT